>Ga0163163_10000007_pt1 | contig 288439 bp, 253 predicted proteins | sample S65metaG_FD_119766 | JGI IMG/M metagenome (GOLD analysis project Ga0163163, IMG submission 119766) | Switchgrass rhizosphere microbial communities from Kellogg Biological Station, Michigan, USA - S6-5 metaG | ecosystem: Host-associated > Plants > Roots > Rhizosphere > Soil | place: USA...
CAGGCCATCGTCAAGCAGCAGCAGGCCGAGGCCGACAAGCAGAAGTGCATCATCGATGCCGACGCATCCGCCTATGAGGTCAAGGCGGCGGCCGACGCCAAGGCGCACCAGATCGAAGTCCAGGGCAAGGCCGAAGCCGGCGCCATCCAGGCCCGCGGCGACGCCCTGCGCAACAATCCCAGCCTGCCCACCCTGGTCGCGGCCGAGAAATGGAACGGCGTGCTGCCGAGCACGATGGTGCCGGGCAACACAGTGCCCTTCCTGAATATCGCCAAATAGCGGCGCTCGCCCCGTGGCCGATCAGCGAAAGCGGGAATTCCGGCGCGCGTTGCCCAGGCTTGCCACCAGCCGGATCAAGACTGATCGATGGATCAGGCCTGTCCTGCCGCCAGCATCGCCTCGCTGACCTTGATCTCCAGCGCCCCGTCCGAGACCGGCTTGAACAAGGTTGCGAAAGGATGGTCCAGGCCGATCCGGTCGATGGTCTTCTGCTCCCGCGATCCGGTGACGAAAATGATCTTGGAGCCGACGCTTTCATGAATGGCCTGGGCGGCATCGACGCCGTCTTTTGCACCCCTGAGCCGCATGTCCATCAGGATGACGGCCGGGCGATGCCGGCGGGCCTGCGCCACCGCGTCGTCCGCCGTGTCGGCGGTGCCGCAGACATCCAGGCCCATGTCCTCGATCCGCGCGGCAAGGCCAAGCGCGATCAGATGTTCGTCCTCCACAATCAGGACGGCTTTTTCCAGGGCGGTCATGAGGCCTCTTCTTGCGCGAACAGGACTTCGCTGATCGTCCCGTTCATCCTGCGGACATTTATAACGGCGCGGAGCTGGGAAACCAATCCACCGATCAGGGCCGTGCCCAGGCCCGCCGACTTGCCCTTCTGTGACGCCTCAAGGATGTCATAACCGGTGCCATTGTCGGAGACGACCAGCACCATGGTCCCGTCCTCCTTGCGGTCGAGCAACACTTCGATCTCGCCCTTGCCGTCCGGAAAGGCATGCTTGAGCGAATTGGTGACCAGTTCGGTGACCAGAAGGCCCAGGGGAATCGCGAAATCCAGGCCGACATAGAGCGGGATGGCATTGACCGACAGGCGGATACCGCGCTGTCCGGCACCCTCGATGATGTTTTCCGAAAGCTCCATCAAAAAGGGAGAGACGTCGAAGGTTTTCAGGTCGGCGGAACTCATCAATTGCTGGTGGACAAGGCCCAGCGCATACAGGCGCCGGCGCAATCCCTTGAGGGCGAGTTTGGCTTGCGGATCGGCAAGCCGGCGGGCCTGCAGGGTGCAAATGCTGTCGACCAGCTGCAGGTTGTTTTTCACCCGGTGATAAACTTCCCGCAGCAGGAGATCGCGCTGCTCCACCGCCTGGCTGAGCCGCTCATTGGCGGCGACCAGTTCGGCGGTGCGTTCGCCGATGTGCTGCTCCAGGTCCCTGTTCAGCCGGGTCAGCTCGGCCTCCGCCCGCAACCGGTGCGCGGTATCGGCGGCCCCGATCTGCGTCAGACTCAGCAGCAACAGGAGATCGGCCGCCACCTTGCCGAAATGCGCAACCATGCCGGTGCCGATGATCGCGGTCGGATCGTCGGCCGGTTGCGAGAACAGCATGAAGCAGTGTCCCAGCGCCATGACCACGGCGCTGGCGAAGACGGCGCGGGCAACCTGCGAGCTTCTTTCCAGCCGCCAATAGCCGAACGCGACACAGGCCCACAGCAACGGCGCGCCGATCAGGGTGGGCCGGGTGATGCCGAAAAAGCCGGGCAACAGGTATCTTGGCGCCGCCTGGAAAATCACAAACAAGGCGGCGTAAAGAAGGATCAGGGTCAACGCAAAAAAACCACCCACACGGCGCGGATAGACGCGAAGCAGCAGGGCCGCGCCCACCCCTGCCGCCCCTATATAGGCGGAAGGTCCCCAGGTTCCGGCACGCCAGCGTATTTCCGCTTCCGCAGCCGTTTCCCAGCTCAGTTTTTCCAACGCAATCAGCGTATGCACCAGCTCCGCCGCCGCGACCACGCCGAAGGCGATGGCCAGAAACCAGGCCAGCGGCTGGTCCGTGCGCTTGCTGATATCCCACAGCAGCAGCGCGATCAGCCCGCTCGAAAGGAATGCGCTGGTGTCGAGAATGGTATGGAAAATCGGAGACTGCACCTGCCCGACCAGGATGCCCACCGCTCCCAGCCCGAACATGACCAGAGCGATGGCGAGATTTTTTCCAAAATCCACGCTATCCGCTGGGCTGTATGCGTCTGCCGATGAACCCGCCAAGACCTGCCCCCAAGCACGGCGCGGATACTGATCCTGTCGGGCCGTTAGTGCAACGAGGGACCTGCTGCACGGCGCTTCGGCCGAGCGGTCACGAACTTGGCAGCACCTGGCTGATATTCCGCCAGGAAGAGGCTATTTCACCCAATCCCGTTTCAGGCGGTAGGCAAGCGTGATGGCGATGGCGACAATGGATGCGCCGACAAAGGCGATACCCAAGGACGCAAAGATCGTTGCAAGGTACGGCCCGACGCCAGGAAGGACCTCGAGTGTTTTGGCGCCAAGCAACAGAACAATCGTGATGATGAAGTTTCTGGCGTTTTTCTCCGAATTGTTCCTGATCGCCGCAACGCCGCCAAAAACCAGCAGCAAGGGGGCCGTCAATGGAACGGAGACAAAAGCCGATACGATGGACAATATGACGGCGAGTGCTCTCGCCGCCGCGCAGATCTCATTCATTAGTCCCTCCCGATTATTTTTTTGAATTTGGGCCGTAAAGGGGTGATGTGAGATTGCTTCAACTTCCTCCTATTCTGACGAAGATGCAATGCCTGGAATTCCACGGCTGTCAACTCGGGCTTGCCGGGGCTCACTCCCTGACTTTGAACACAATCGCCCGGAAGGTGCTGCCGGGTTTGATCATGGTGAGATGCGGCTGACCCGCGGGTACCACGATGAAATCGCCGGGCTTTATCGTCACCACCGTTCCGCCGGTGATGGTGCCGCCACGCTTTTCGCCGGGACCGGTGTCGCGCATGCCGGTCGCGGTCCCGCCGAAGGTGAATTCCGCCTCGCCCTGCTGGATCGCCATATAGTCGATCCAGTGCTCATGGACTTCCACTTCGCCCGGCCCGGTACGGCCCGCCACCAGCACATAGAAATTCTCGTGATCCGACAGGGTGGAAAGCGTCAACGCCGCCTTGCCGGTGGAAAGCCCCGCAAGGTCCTTGTCGCTGAACACCCGGAAGGCATCAGGCGGCCTGCCATGGCCGGTGGTTTGCGCATGGGCGGCTCCGGCCAGGCAAACGGACAGGACGCCGGTCATCAGCAGTCGGGCAATCATGGCAAACTCCTTCGTCAGCGTAACCGCAACCATTCAGATCCACCGGCGGGCGGCGGCGACAATTTTCTCGGACCGGTGAAGGCCGAGCCTTCGGCATAACCCAGCTCGGCCATGGCGTGATACAGGGCGTCGCTGCCGGCGACGACGCCGGTCATGCTGAGCAGCGCGCGCCGGCTTGGCGCGGGGCGATGGTCGCTCATGCTGTCCCCTCGCCGCCGTCTTCTCAACATTTCAGAAGCGGCGGCCCTTTTGCACATTGAGCCAGACGGGCACCGTTCCCGCAACCGCAAGTGTGACGAAATCGTCATAGCCGGTGTGCGCTCGCCCACCCGCCACGTTTCTGATAGGAGAAGCCGCGTTTCCAAGGGGCGGGCGGCAATGGACAAGGCGACCAGCGGCGGCGTCAAACCGCGCCCGGCTTTTTCGGGCTACCAGAAATTCGTCATCGCCGTGCTCGCCTTCCTGCAGTTCACCATCATCCTGGACTTCATGATCATCTCGCCGCTGGGCGCGATGATGATGCCGACTCTGCACATCACCCCGCAGCAGTTCGGGCTGGCGGTGTCGTCCTATGCCTTCAGCGCCGGCGTGTCGGGGCTGGCAGCGGCAGGCTTCGCCGACCGCTTCGACCGCAAGCGCCTGCTGCTCTTTTTCTACGCCGGCTTCATGCTGGGCACCCTGCTCTGCGGGTTGGCGCAAACCTATCCCATGCTGCTGGTGGCGCGGATCGTCACCGGCTTGTTCGGCGGCGTGATCGGATCGGTGGTCCTGGCCATCGCCACCGACCTGTTCCCGCTGGAGATGCGCGGCCGGGTGATGGGCTTCATCCAGACCGCCTTCGCCGCCAGCCAGGTGCTGGGTCTGCCCGCCGGGCTCTATTTCGCCAACCATTGGGACTGGCATGCGCCGTTCCTGGCCATCATCGCGGTGGCGGTGCCGGCAGGACTGGTGATCGCGCTGGGGATGAAGCCGGTATCGGCACATCTGGTTCTGAAACAGGAGCGCAGCCCCTGGATGCACCTGGCCCATACCTTGACCGAGCCGCGCTACCGGCTGGCCTTCATCCTCACCATGCTGCTGCCCACCGGCGGCTATATGCTGATGCCGTTCGGCACCGCCTTCATCGTCGACAATATCAAGCTCTCCCTGCACAGCCTGCCCACCATCTATCTGGTGACCGGGCTCGCCACCGTGTTCGTGGGGCCGCTGGTGGGCAAGGCCAGCGACAGCTTCGGCAAGTTCAATACCTTTTGTTTCGGCACCATCATGACCCTGATCATGGTGGCGATCTGGACCAACCTGGGGCGCACCGGGCTGGTGCCCGTGATCATCGTCAATGTGCTGCTGTTTATCGGTATCTTCTCGCGCATGATCCCGTCCCAGGCGCTGCTGTCGGCCATTCCCGACGTCACCAAGCGCGGCGCCTTCAACGCCATCAGCGCCTCGCTGCAGCAGGTGGCGGGCGGCGTGTCGGCGGCTATCGCCGGCGCGGTGATCGTGGAAAACAACGGCGTGCTGCTGCACTTCAACTGGCTGGGCTATATCGTGATGGGCGTTTCGCTGGTGTCGCTAGCGCTGATGTATTTCGTACACAAAGCGGTACCGGAGCCGACTCACTGAGTTGAGCCTTTACCCTGCCTTCACAACGCCCCAATTGCGGTGGGAACCCGCCGGGGGCCATGGCGATTTCCTGTAACGGGCCAGAAATGGGATTTGGGGGCATGAAACTTATTTGGAGAGTTCCATGCAGAAGTCCTCATTAGCGATTTTGGGCGCCGCCCTATTGGTGGGCGCCAGCGTTTCCGCCAAGGCCGACGTGCATCAAGTCGGCTCCGTCAATGTGGCCGCCGACCATTACACCGATATCAGCTGGGAACACTTTGAAGGCGCTGTCGAGCGGCTTCAGTTCGTGGCCGAGGGCGACACCCTGGACTGTGCCCATATCAGCGTCACCTATCGCGACGGCACCACCCACACCGTTTTCTCCGGCGTCCTGCCCAAGGGCTCGATCGAGACCGTGACCTTCCCGGAAGGCGACAGCCGCATGAAGCATGTCGACTTCGCCTGCAAGGCGCACAGTATCGATGGCGCCCGCATCATTCTGTCGGCGGTATCGGAAGGCTGGGACCCCAGCCAGTGGTCGCGCGAGCCGCATGTGACCACCTACGAGGACAGCAAAGTCATTTCGCGTTAGTCTGTGGATGTGATGGAGTGGAAGGCCCGGTGTACGCACCGGGCCTTTTTTATCTGAAGTAGGGCTCGACCTTGCCCTTGTATTTGACGGTCATCGCATTGCCATGCCGGTCGACGGTCTTGCCCACCGCCAACCGAACCCAGCCCTCGCTGACGCAATATTCCTCAACATTGTTGCGGTCGACGCCGTTGAACTTGATGCCCACGCCGCGCTCCAGCAGTTCGGCATTGTGAAAGGGGCTGGCGGGATTGGTGGACAGCCGGTCGGGCAGCGCAGGCGCGGTGTCGGCAGCGGTTTTTTCGTCGGTCATCAAAGCGTCTTCCGGCTGAAAGCCCCGCTTCCTAGGCTGAAACCCTTGGGTCCCTCAAGTCCCTTATGACAGCGCGGTTGAAACGCGCCGGATTTCCCCTTCAATTCCGCCCGCCGGTTCCCATATGCGGCTCACAACAAACTTCGAGGGAAGACCTATGGCCTACGACATTTACGACGCCTCCATTCCGTCCCTGATTCACATGCTGGGCGGGCTTTCCAGCGTGCTTGCCAAGGGCGAAGCCCATGGCGGCATCGATCCCGCCGACGCGCGGCTGGCGCCCGACATGCTGCCCCTGAAGGCCCAGGTTTATATCGCAACCGACGGGGCGAAGGGCTGCGGTGCGCGGCTGGCTGGAGTGGATATCCCCAAATATGAGGACGTCGAAACCACCTTCCCGGAACTGCGGGCGCGGATCGCCAAGACCGTCGCCTTCCTCAAAAGCCTGGACCGCAAAGCCTTCGCCGGCGCGGAAGGAAAGCAGATCGTGCTGAAATTCCCCAACAACACTTTCGAATTCAATGGCGCCGATTATGTGGGCAAGTTCGTGCTGCCGAATGTTTATTTCCACATCACCACTGCCTACGGCATCCTGCGCAACCGCGGCGTGGCGCTAGGCAAAAGCGATTATTTGGGTGGGTGAGGAGCGGTTCGCGCGATTACGCGCGAACGAAATGGTCCGGTGGACCATTTCGAGCGACGAACGCCGCGAGCTTAGGCGAGCGGCCGGAGGCGCTGAAGTCCAATAAAAAAGGCCCGGCGTTTCTGCCGGGCCTTTTCTTTAGTCCAGAGGATTAGTTGCGATAGGGATTTTCGGGACGGCGGTCGGCATAGTTCGGAACGCCGTCATTGTCCCGGTCACGGTCGTAGCGGTTGGGCACGCCATCGCGATCGCGGTCATAAGCGCGATCGCCATAGGCGCGATCGGAATATTCATAATGGCCGCGCGGGCCGTCATAACCGTAGCGGTCATAACGGTCGTAATAGCGCGGCGCACAGGCCGAAATCGCCAGGGCTGCAATGCCCGTGGCGACGATTGCGATCTTTTTCATGGGCTGTCTCCAGGTTGCACCCTCTGGAACTCATAACGCTCCGCTCGCCCTTTTGGATGCCGCCCGACCGGGGGCGGTTTTAGGGCTGGAAAATGGCCCGGAACCGGCGCTAGGATAGCTCGTTTAGAACTATTCTATTCTACAGAGGTGCCCCCATGGCCAAGAAATCCGCCCCTTCCAAAGGCAGTCCCCGCCTAGCTACCCAGACCGACCTGTCCGGCAACGCCGTCCCCGAAATCGCCGAGGCGCTGAACGGGTTGGTGGCCGACTCCTATGCGCTCTACACCAAGACCAAGAATTTCCACTGGCATGTGTCGGGCCCGCATTTCCGCGACTATCACCTGCTGTTCGACGAGCAGGCGACCGAAATCTTCGCCACGGTGGATGATTTGGCTGAGCGGGTGCGCAAGCTGGGCGCCCGCACCATTCATTCCATCGGCGAGATCGCCAAGCTTCAGACCATCAAGGACAATGACAAGGATTATGTCCCGCCCGAAGACATGCTGACCGAGCTGATGAACGACAACAAGACGGTGATCAAGCGCATGCGCGAGGCGCATGAGATTGCCGACAAGCATGACGATGTGGCGACGGCATCTATTCTTGAAAACTTCATAGATGCTGCAGAGAAGCGGAACTGGTTCTTATTCGAGGCCAGCCGCAAAAACTAAATGTGGAAGGCCCGGTTTCGTGCCGGGCCTTTCAATTTGCCGGGTGGCGCACAAAGCCTTTCAACACCGTGGCGAAGCGCGCCATGAAGACGGACCGGGAAAAATTCTCTTCCATGAACCGCCGCCCATTGGCCCCCAGCCGCGCGCAGGTCTCAGGTTCATCCAGCAGGCGTTGGATCGCGGCCCGCATCGCGCCGACATCGCCGGGTGGCACCGTCAGGCACGTTTCCCCGGGCACGATGAAATCGCGGATGGCATCGGTGTCGCTGACCACCAAGGCGCGGCCCGCCGCCCCGGCCTCCAGGATGGCGGTAACGCCGCTGGGGTTGAGCACGGGCCTGAGTGGAATGACCACAAAGCGGCTTTGCTCGTACAGCGTGCGAAAGGCGCGGAAATCCAGCCGCTCGCCTATTACCCTGAGCCGGGGGTGGCGCGCGGCCTCCGCGGGCGCGATCTTGCGGGTCTTGGCCACGATATTCACCTCCAATCCGTCGACCGCATTCAGAAAGGTCGCAAAATCGCGGCCGACATCCTCGCCGACCGTCAGCAGCGGCGCATTGGGTGGCACAGGCGTGGGCATCCAGAATTTGGTATCCACATGCTGGAGGATATTCGCCACGCCGGTCTCGCGGCCCCAGCGCGCCTTGATATAGGGCTTCTGGCTCTCGCTGAGCACGCAGATGCCGTCCACCCGCGGGATCAGGAGACCCAGAATGCGCTCGCGCAATTTCCACTCTTCCGTCAGGCCCACGTCCCACAAGACGATAGGCACGCCAAAGCCCATCAGGCGGCGCAACAGGACCAGCGGCACCGCGCCGCCTTCATGAATGGAAATGACCAGATCGGCCTGCCGCTCCGTCAGCATGACGCGAAGCGCGCGCAGGATGTCGGCGCCTTGCAGCAGGGTGGAATGTTTCGCGAAAGGATTGAGCAGGCCGGTGCCGGGATCGTAGTTGACCAGGTCGATGCCGTTGGCGGTAAAGCCTTAGATCAACTCCAGCGGATTCGGCGCTTCACCGGGACGGAAAGCATCGATCTCGGGCTGCCAGGGCGTGGGTGGCAACAGCACCGCACGCAGCCGCTTGCCTTCCGCCATGACAGCCCGCCTCCCCGCAGCTCCGGTCGGATAACACAAGGCGTGCGAGGCGTCCAACCGGCGGCGTCCGCGGCGAAAGCCTTCGCGCATCTCATCAAGAGGCGCAAAGACTTTCGATTTCCACGGCGATCAGTTGGCGGCGCGCTTTTCCGCCACGGGTGGATCGAATTTGCCCAGCACGCAAACCTGCATGGACTGCAGCACATTGAAGCTGTTTTCGTTCTCGCAGACCCTGTTATCGCCGGAATGGGTCTGCCAGGCGAAACCGTTGAATTTGAGGTCCGGGCAGATGCCCTTGAGATGGTTCACCAGGGTGGTGCCATCCTTCATCTTGAACACCATGGTCTTGCCGTCGGTGGACTTGCTGCTGACGATGTCGCGCGTGTCGATGCAGCTGTTGGCGGCATAGGCGGGGCCGGTGGCGATACCTGCCACGGCTAAAACAATAAGAGTGAGCTTGTTCATGACTGCCTCCAAGCGCCCCTCGCCTGGGTCTCAGTATCCGCCTTTTCGGGACGGCATGCCACTTCTACTACATATGTCATAAATCCTGCAAGCGCTGGCTCTTGACGGGGGCGGCCTGAGAGGTCAAAGGGAGGCCAAAGGTCCCGCCCTTTGTCGGCGAAATCCTTAGGAGAATCCCGTGTCCGCAGCCCCAGATCAGGTAACCATGACCCTGCCCGACGGCAAGGCCATGACCTTTACCAGGGGGGTGACGGGAGCCGAGATCGCCGCGGGCATAGGCCCCGGCCTGGCCAAGGCCGCCCTGATCATCATGATAGACGGCAAGGAATGGGATTTATTCCGTCCCATCGAGCAGGATGCCCAGATCCGCATCATCACCAAGAAGGATCCGGAGGCCCTGGAACTGATCCGCCACGACATGGCCCACATTCTGGCCATGGCTGTGCAGGCGCTTTATCCCGGCACCCAGGTGACCATCGGCCCGGCCATCGAGGACGGCTTCTATTACGACTTCGCCCGCGACGAGCCCTTCACGCCGGAAGACCTGCCCAAGATCGAAGAGGAGATGCGCAAGATCATCAAGGCGGGGCTTCCCACCCGCCGCGAGGTGTGGCCGCGCGACCAGGCGGTGGATCACTTCAAGGGCATCGGCGAGCATTACAAGGCCGAGTTGATCCAGAGCATCCCCGCCAACGAGGATGTCTCCATTTATTGGCATGGCGACTGGCACGACCTCTGCCGCGGTCCACACTTTCGCACCACCGCCGAGGTGGGGGACGCCTTCAAGCTGACCAAGATCGCCGGCGCCTATTGGCGGGGTGACTCGAAGAATGCCCAGCTTCAGCGGATCTACGGCACCGCCTGGCGCGACAAGAAGGAGCTGGAGGATTATCTCCACCGGCTGGAGGAAGCCGAGAAGCGCGACCACCGCAAGTTGGGCCGCGAGCTGGAGCTGTTCACTTTTTCGCCTGATGTGGGTGCCGGCCTGCCCTTGTGGATGCCCAACGGCATGGTGATCCGTCAGGAACTGGAATTCCTGGCCCTCAATGAAGAGCGCAAGGACGGCTACAAGCGCGTGGCGACGCCGCACATCACCAAGGAAGCGCTTTATTACCGCTCGCGCCACCTGCCCTATTACGCCGACACCATGTATTCGCCGCTGGATATCGACGGCGAGAATTACTACCTGCGGCCAATGAACTGCCCCCATCATCACCTGATCTATGGAGCGACGCGCCATTCCTATCGCGAGCTGCCGATTCGGCTGGCGGAATATGGCCAGGATTACCGTTATGAAGCCTCAGGCGGCCTCACCGGCCTGATGCGGGTGCGCGGCTTCTGCATGAACGATGCGCATATCTATTGCCGCTACGACCAGGCCAAGGACGAGTTCATCCGGGTGATGAAGCTGCACACCCGCTATTACGACCTGCTCGACATCAAAGACTATTACATGCGCCTGTCGCTGCCCGATCTGGACAAGCTGGACAAGTATGTCGACGAACCGCAGAAGTGGCTGGACGCGCTGGCCGTGATCCGCCAGGCGATGGACGAATCCGGCCTGAAATATGTCGAGGCCAAGGGCGAGGCCGCTTTCTACGGCCCCAAGATCGACTTCATGATCAAGTCGGCGATCGGCACCGAATACACCATCTCGACCAATCAGCTCGACTTCCTGGCCACCCAGACCTTCGACCTGAAGTATATCGGCGAGGACGGGGCCGACCATCCGGTCTATGTCATCCACCGCGCACCCTTGGGAACCCATGAGCGCTTCACCGCCTTCCTGATCGAGCATTATGCGGGGGCTTTCCCCACCTGGCTCGCGCCCATCCAGGTGCGGGTGATCCCGATCTCGGAAAAAGTGAGCGATTACGCCCAGAAAGTGCTGGACCAGCTCTTTACCACCCCCGTGGTCAACGGCACCGCCGGCCTTCGGGTCGACATCGACACCTCCAATGAGCGGATGCAGAAGAAGATCCGCGACGCCCAGCTTCAGAAAATCCCCTATATGCTGGTGGTGGGCGAGCGGGAGGCGCAGGAGGACAAGGTGGCCGTCCGGCTCCGCTCGGGGAAGGATCTGGGCGCCATGCCGCTGGAAACTTTCATCGCCCGCATCAAAAACGAGGCGGAATCCCGGCGGGATGTGGCCTAGAGCCCATTTTCCGGGTTTCTCGCGAGCCGCGCTGCGTGCGAAAATCGCCGGATGACAGGAGCAGCGCGAAGGGCGTATCGGCAATACGGCCGAGCGCTGCGACACATCAGCCGGTGATTTTCGCCGCAGCCCGGAGGGACACGGCGCTTTTGGCCGCCCGGTTCGTCGCCGGCCTTGCCCGTATTTCCGATACGAGCATCGGCCGGCTCCTGCCGGAACAGCCAAAATCGCCTGTGTCGCGGCCGCGACAAACCCGGAAAATGGGCTCCAAGCCCTTTTCGCAGGGCCGTTTCCACCCTATCTTAAGCGCGACTCCGGCCAGATGGGCCGGAGGAACGCCAACCCGTGGCGTGTCCATCGAAAGGTCCCCCGCTTGCGTCCATGATCGAAACTCGTTTCGCCTGGGACCAAACGGAACCAGCGGAGCGTGGATGCGCGCGTCTATACAAAGGAGAGAGTCATAGTCCCCAGACGTTTTCAGGGTAACGCCCCAGCCCCGGCCAAGGATGGCCCGCGCATCAACGACGAAATCACCTCCAGGACAATTCTTTTGATCGGCGACGACGGCCATAAGTATGGCGAGATCGGGCTGGATGAAGCCTTGGCCTTGGGCGAGGAAAAAGGCTTCGACGTTGTGGAGGTGTCGCCCGACAACAAGCCCCCCGTCTGCAAGCTGATGGACTATGGCAAGTACAAGTACGAGCAGCAGAAGAAGGCCAACGAGGCCCGCAAGAAGCAGAAGGTCATCGAGATCAAGGAGATCAAGATGCGCCCGACCATCGACGATCACGACTATGACGTGAAGATGCGGGCGATGAAGCGCTTCTTCGACGAAGGCGACAAGGTCAAGGTGACCTTGCGCTTCCGCGGCCGCGAAATGGCGCACCAGCATCTGGGCATGGACCTGCTGACCCGGGTCCAAAAGGACACCGAAGTCTTCGCGAAGCTGGAACAGTACCCGAAGATGGAAGGCCGCCAGATGATGATGGTTCTCGCGCCCCGATAGGGCGCTCGAACTATCATTTAGGGCACATTGCCGATATCAAGTGTCGGTCGCGACAGCGACCGACGGGCGCGAGAAGCGCGGCGCTATTAGCGCCGCGCCGGAAAGCTGGCGCCGCGGCCACCTCCCTCGCTTCGCTCGAAGAGGGGCAAGCTTTTCTAAGCTCGCTATCGCTCGCTAAGAAAAGCTAAGCCAGCGGCGGGCCGGCAGGCAACGAGCTTAAATCCGAAATACCGGCACGCGCGACGGGGGCCAAAAGCGTGGCGCTTTGCGCCGCGCCGGCCTTGAGCCGAGCGAAGCCCGCTTCCTGCTCGACACTCCATCGATGAATGTGAGCACGCCGGAAAGACAACAAAATCGAATAAGAAAAGCGCCCCTCTGCGGGCGCTTTTTGTTTTCGTCACCGAATTTTGCGTCCGAAGCCGGGACGTCCTGTCGGTCTTCCGGCGTTATGTGCCATGGGCGCATTTGCGCCTTCCGCAGAGCGCTGCGCCATATAGCGGGCGATCGCCGCATCGGCATCGAACCCGTTCTCGTCATCGCGCGCCGGCCCATCGGTGCCGCTTGCCCCGGGGGAACCCGGGCGCGCGGAAATCCGCACGATCTTCATCAGAAGCGGAATGCAGAAAAGCAGACCAACCGCACCCAGGCCCACTACGGTCGGACCCAAGCCTATTGACCATGCCTCATGCACCGATCCGCTGAGATCGAGGAAATAGTAAAGCAGACCACCGCAATACAGGACGGGTACAAGCAGCCCGATCGCGCCGAATACGGATTTGAACGTTCGCATGCCGAACCTCCACTGCCATCCGGATTCATGATGGCGCGATGGTGGCAAACAATATTTAAACGCGGATCACCCCGACATGCGCGCGCTCCGGTAATTCAGGCGAAAGGCAGCGAAACGTCGCGCGTGACGGCTGAAAGTTCCATGAGGAACTTTTTTTGGAAGCAAATGGTAACTCTTTTTAAATTGCCTCTGCCTAATTGTGGTGAAATAGTGTCTTTTGAGAGGCTGGTTTTGGACCTTGCGGGGCGCGTTCGCCGCAGAATCTTCGCCCACCCTTGATGAGCACTTCCTCAGCGGTGCGGAAGTCCTCAAACGATATCGGCTCGGCCAATGTGCCGTGTTTTGCCTCCCCACCCCATCGAGGGGAAGCAAACAAAGCAAAGTTGTGCCGTCGCTGCCTGTTGTAACTGTTGCTTAGAGTGGAGGCCGAACTGAAAATCATACTGCGTTACATGCCCATCGGTGTCTTTACCCGCCCTGAACTGCGGCGGGAATTGAAGCGTTGTGCCGAATTGGGCGAACCCTGGCCGTTCGTGCTGGCGGTGATCCCGTCTTCCGGCCGCCGAAACAGGCTGGCAGCACCCGCACGCACCTCCCTCAGATCGACAGCGATAGCAGAGAGGGGAATGCTGCGTTGGGTCCGGCAAACAGCTCGGCCCGTCCTGTTGGCCTTGGCAGGGTCAGTATAACCGTGCCCTGACCCGCTGGGGCCAAGGCAATTTTGCCAAAGCCCTTCAGCTCAAGAAGGGGACGCGTCACACCCGGCTGTTTCTGATTGAGAAACAGGAAAACGGTTTCTTCAGCCGCGCGCGCACCGTGATTTGCCACATCGACTTTCACGATCAGCGGATCGCCGGCTTCAACACGCAAGTTCGACAGTTCGAAATCCCCGTAGGTAAGGCCATGCCCAAACGGGAAAAGCGGCGTGTTTTCAACATCGCTATAGTGGCTGGTGAAGTGATCCTTGGGATTGAAGGGGCGGCCGCCTGGCCTCTCGCCAAAGAATATTGGCACTTGGCCCAAGGCGCGAGGCCAACTCACGGCTGTACGGCCGCTGGGTGAAACTTTTCCGGTCACAACATCGGCAATGGCGTGACCGGCTTCGCAGCCGGGAAACCATGCCGCCAGTACGGCCTGAGCCCGCGACACCAATTCCGGAACGGCCAGCGGACGTCCAGAAAAAAGAATCACGATGACCGACTTGCCCGCGGCTTTCTCGAACACGGCATCGGCCAACTCCTGTTGCCTGCCCGGCAAGCCCAGATAGGCGCGGCTGGCGGCTTCGCCGCTCATCAGCGCGGCCTCACCCAAACAAAGAAGAATGGCATCGGCATCCGCACAAAGATCGATGGCGGCTGCAATCCCGGACAAATCGCCGTCATCGATCGCGACACCAGGCGCATGGCGCACATCGAGCCCCGCTTCCGTCAGCCCCTGCAGCACACCAACGCAATCTTCCGAACGCCCTGCCCCGCCCCAAGGGCCGCGCATCTCGGCGCCTGCATCGGCCAGCGGGCCGATCACGGCGATCTTGCGCGCGGCCAGCGGCAAAGTGTTCCCGTCATTCTTGAGCAGGACCAGCGAGCGGGCGCCAACATCGCGCGCCAGCGCCCGGCTTTGCGCGGTTACGCCGGTATCGGCGCGGCCGCGCCGGTATGGATCCTGGAACAGGTCCAACCGCTCCTTCAGGGAGAGAACCCGGCGCACGGCGGCATCGATATCATCCATCGTTACCAGGTTGCGCCCAAGGGCCGCCGGCAGGCCAAGACGATAGGCATCCGACATCATGTCGATGTCCACGCCGGCCTTGAGCGCCAGAGCCGCCGCTTCAGCCAGGTCGTTGGCCACACCGTGATTCAGCAGTTCGGCAACGGCATGATAGTCACTGACAATGACGCCATCAAAGCCGAGTTCTCCCCGCAGGACATCACGCAAGAGATGGACACTCGCCGTCAACGGAACGCCATTCAGATCGGTGAAGGCCGGCATGATCGAGGCGACGCCTGCTTCCACCGCCGCCCGGAAGGGCGGCAGGTAGACCTCGCGCAACATGGCGTCCGACATGTCGGTCGAGGCATATTCCCGCCCCGCATTCACAGCGCCATAAGCGACATAATGCTTTGCGCAGCCCGCAACGGCGCCGACATCGGCCAGGCTGCCATTCTGAAAGCCGCGCGTCTTGGCGCGGGCGAAGGCGGACCCGACGAAAGGGTCTTCTCCCGGGCTTTCGGCGATACGGCCCCAGCGCGGATCGCGCGATACATCCAGCATCGGCGCAAAGGTCATGTGCAGGCCGTCACCGGCGCATTCTTCCGCGGCCACCCGCGCAGTGGCTTCCCAGGCCGTGGGATCGAACAATCCCGCTTCTGCCAGAGGAATCGGAAAAACGGTACGATGGCCGTGAAGCGCGTCGAATCCCAGCAGCAGGGGGATGCGCAACCGGGATTCCTCGACGGCGATTTTTTGTATGCGCCGCGTTGGTTCGGCCCCATACAGATTGAGCAGGTTACCGATGGTTCCCGACCGGATGGCATCTTCCGAAAGCGGGGTGATGACCGGGCCGGTCACCGCATAGTCGGCCGCGGTCATCGTCAACTGACCGAGTTTCTCGGTCAGTGTCATTTCGGCAATCAGGCGGTCAATGCGTCCCACGATGTTCCCGCAATGCAACAAGACTGATGTTACGTTTTTCCATGCCGTTTCGCTCCCCGCAATGTTAGAAAGTTCCGATGTTCGAAGACAAGCCCGCGCGGCCACGCATTTCGGGCCAGGCCGATCTGCTGTCCCAGTTGAAGATGATGATCGGGGCGCTTCTGTCGTCGCCGCTGCGCAATCGGCTCTTCGCCATCGGCGGTGTGGTTTTTCTGGTCATCGTTGCCACCACCTATGCCCAGATACGGCTCAACCAATGGAACCAGCCCTTTTACGACGCACTGGCGCGGCGGGATCTGCATGGTTTCTTCACCCAACTGACGGTCTTCGCGATCATCACCAGCATTTTGCTGGTGCTGAATGTGCTGCAGCGTTTTCTCTCCGAGACCATGAAATTGTGGCTGCGTCAGGGCCTGACTCAGGATCTGGTCCAGGAATGGCTGAAGCCGGAGCGGGCCCATCGCCTTTTGGAAGCGGGTGCTGTGGGCGTAAACCCCGACCAGCGCATGCACGAGGATGCGCGCCATCTTACCGAACTGTCGGGCAGCCTGGGCGTTGAGTTGATGCAGGCCACCGTTCTGGTGGTCACCTTCGTGGCCGTCCTTTGGCGGGTATCGGGGAGCTTCAGTTTCAAAATGTTCGGCCACCTCTATGTGATTCCCGGTTACATGGTGTGGGCAGCCGTCATCTACGCGATCTCCGCCTCGCTGATGAGTTACTGGATCGGCCGCTCCCTGGTGCCCCGCAATGCCCAGCGTTATCAGCGGGAATCGGAACTGCGTGCGGCGCTGATGCGTACCAACGAACATATCTTGGCTGTTCAGGCGCGCGACAGGAGCCTGGAGATCGCCAGGCGGAAAATCCTGGACCGGTTGAACGGCGTATTGGGAGCGCTGTGGCGGCTGGTGTTCGGCCTCACCAACCTCACCTGGATCACCGCCGGTTACGGCTGGCTTATGCTGGTGGCGCCGATCCTGGTAGCGGCGCCCGCCTATTTCAGCGGCGCGCTGACCTTCGGCGGCCTGATGATGGCGGTGGGTGCTTTCAACCAGGTGCAACTGTCCTTGCGCTGGTATGTGGACAATTTCAGCAGTATCGCGGACTGGCGGGCCACCTTGCTGCGCGTGGCCGAATTCCGGCGCGCCTTGATCGCATGCGATTCTCTTGGGCACCCCAAATCAACGGAAACAACGCATGCCTGATTTGCCGCCTGCCGCCCTGGCCGCCCTGCCGGACCAGGCGTTGCTGGAAGAACTGCAAAAACAGACCTTTCGCTTCTTCTGGGATGGTGCGGAACCCGTGAGCGGGCTGGCCCGGGACCGCAACCGGCAGGATGGCGATGCCCCGGACAATCTTGTCGCCGTCGGAGGCTCCGGTTTCGGATTGATGGCGCTTGTGGTCGCTGTCACGCGGGGCTGGGTGTCGCGGGCAGCGGCTGTGGCGCGCCTTTCCCGCATGCTGGATGCGCTGGAACGCGCCGTCCGGTATCACGGCGTCTATCCGCATTTTCTGGACGGGATCAGCGGCGCCACCATCCCCTTTGGCCCGCTGGATGACGGCGGTGATCTGGTGGAAACCTCCTTTCTGATGATGGGACTCCTGACCGCGCGGCGCTATTTCGACCGCCCGGAAGAGGAAGCCCTGCGGGCTCGCATCACCACACTCTGGGAAGAGGTTGAGTGGGACTGGTATGTCCAGCCGGGCCAGCAGGTCCTGACCTGGCATTGGAGCCTGCAGCACGGCTTCAAAATGAACCATGCCATTCGCGGCTGGAACGAGTGCCTGATCACCTATGTGCTGGCGGCGGCTTCATCGCGTCATCCCATCGCCCCGGACATTTATCAGGCCGGCTTTTGCACCGGCCCCGACTATCGCAATGGCAGCTCTTATCAACGAATTGCGCTGCCGCTGGGCCCGCATCTGGGCGGCCCCCTCTTCTTTGCGCATTATTCCTTTTGCGGCCTCGACCCGCACGGCCTGGTCGATGCGCATGCCGATTATTGGGAACAGAATGTGGCGCAGACACGCACCAACCTGGCCTATTGCATCGCCAATCCGGGCGGCTTTGCCGGCTATGGCGCGCAATGCTGGGGGCTGACGGCCAGCGACGATCCCGACGGCTATGATGCCCATGCGCCGCACAACGACAATGGCACGATCTCGCCAACGGCCGCGCTGTCCAGTTTCCCGTATGCGCCCGGCGAGGCCATGGCGGCGCTGCGGCATTTTCTGACCGCCTATGGCGACAGGATATGGGGCCGCTACGGCTTCACCGACGCCTTCAACCCCACGCGCCGCTGGTATGCCGACACCTTCCTTGCCATAGACCAGGCCCCGATCATCGTGATGATCGAAAACTATCGCAGTGGACTGCTGTGGAAGCTTTTCATGTCGGTGCCCGAAGTCCGTCACGGACTTTCAAGGCTCGGTTTTCGGGTCCCAGATGACATCGCTTGAAAGCTGGATTGCACGGCAGCGGGAGCATGCGATCGCGGGCCTGTTGCGCAGCATCTCCGCCCCGGTGGTGAAAACACGCCAGGGATTTGGCCAGGTCATCGTGCCTGCAAGGGGTTCCGTTGTGGCCTCGCCCGTGCCGGCCTCCTATGACCCCGATCCCGATTATTTCTTCCATTGGTTCCGGGACAGCGCCGCGGTGATGGACGCGCTGGCGCCGGTGCGCGATGCCGTGCCCGCTTCCCGCCGCCTGTTTGAAGACTTCGTGGATTTCAGCCTGGCTCTTTCCCGGCTGGATGGCCGCCGGATGCCGCCCGATTGGCGCGCGGGGACGGCACCCGATTTTGTGCGTTTCTTGCGCAAGGATATCGGCCGGGCCCACGGCGATGCGATCGGGGCCGAGACCCGGGTCAATCCGGACGGCACCTTGGACATCAGCGACTGGCCCAGGCCACAGCATGACGGGCCTGCCTTGCGCGCCCTGACGGTATTGCGGTGGGGCCCTGTCCGCGAATCCGAGATATCGCTCCTCAAGCAGGATCTCGCCTACGTTCTGCGGTTTGCGCGCGAGCCCTGTTTTGACATCTGGGAGGAAGAAGTCGGATTACACTATTACACGCTGAGTGTGTGCGAAGCCGCCCTGGCGGCCGGAGCAGCCTGGTCTGCGTCCATCGACCTGCAGCTTTCGTCCGATTGCTTGAAGGAAGCGGACAATCTCGCGGCGCTCCTGCGCACTTTTTGGCTGGAGGATGAGGGATACATTCGCTCGCGCATCCTGCCGCAAGGGCGCTCGGCCAAGGAACTCGACATCTCGGTGATCCTGGCCGCCAATCACGCGGGTCAGGTTTGCGGTTCACGCCTCACCGCGACCTTGGATCGGTTGGCCGAACTGTTTCGCGGCACCTATCAGATCAATGGGCAGCATGGCCTGGGACCGGCCATGGGGCGCTATGCCGGCGACCATTATTATTCCGGCGGTGCTTATTATTTTTCCACCCTCGGTGCCGCGGAGTTCTGCTATCGGGCCGGTGACCGGACCCGTGGCGATGCCTTTTTGGAGACCGTGCGCCGATTCACGCCGGAGAACGGATCGATGTCGGAGCAATTCGATCAAACCACCGGCGCCCAAACATCGGCCAAGGATCTTGCCTGGAGCTACGCGGCGTTTCTGAGCTGCGTGCGTGCCCGGGATGCAATGGCCTCCCCAAGCAGTTCCAAGGGCCTATAGGGCACCGACCTTCGCCACGGGCGAGCCGGTTCCAAAATCCGAACTTTTTGTAATTTTGGTTTACAATTCTAACATAACGGTATGGTAATCTTCGTTAACCTATTGTTCCACCATTGTGTTTTATTTTGGCACAGTTTCTGCAGAAAGTTCCCCAATATTTCAGTTGGGGAGACTTGCGTGAAATTGCATTCGATTATTTCCGGCCTGGCCGTGGCCGCTGTGGCGCTGCTGCCGACCGTGGCATTGGCGGGCACCGTGGCGCCCGGATTTGCCGGAACGACCTTTGCCGCAAACGACGACCAGTTTACCGGCCCCATCAATCTGGGATTCAGCGCCAATTATTTTGGCACGACCTATACCCAGACTTATCTCAGCAACAACGGCTACATCACCTTTGGTGCGGGCCAGACCACTTTCACCCCGACCGGTCTTGGCGCCGCCTATAGCGGACTGCCGATCATCGCGCCGTTCTTCGCCGACGTCGATACGCGCGGCGCGGGCAGCGGTCTCACTTCTTACGGCACAGGCACCTATGCGGGCCACAATGCCTTCGGCGTGACTTGGCCCGGGGTTGGATATTACAGCCAAGCCACCAACAAATTGAACACGTTCCAGTTGATCCTGACCGATCGGTCGGACGCGGGCGCCGGCGATTTCGACATCTATTTCAATTACAACCAGATCCAATGGGAAACGGGTAACGCTGACGGCGGCTCCAACGGCCTGGGTGGCGATTCAGCCGCCGCTGGCTTCAATGCCGGCATCCCCGGCGATCCGGCAGGCACCTATTTTCAGATCCTGGGATCGCTGGTGAACGGCGCCTTCCTGGACGGCGGTCCGGACTCTCTGGTTGCCGGCACCAATGACGGTACGCCGGGCCAGTTCCTGTTCCAGGTGCGCGGTGGCACGATTATTGTCGAGCCGCCGCCGGAGGGTGTTCCTGAGCCCATTACCTTGACGGTGTTCGGCGCCGGTCTGGTGGGTGCGGCGGCATTGCGGCGCCGGATGAAGAAGTCCTGACGCCTGTAACAGTTGAATAAGAAGAACCCCGCCGTGCACAAGCCAGCGGGGTTCTTTTTTTCCCAGTAGGCCCGCCGTGAAACCGGGCACCGCGGAAGTTATTTCCCCTTCACCCAGTAAGCCCCTCTCTGCTTGAAATACGACTTCGGCACCTTACCGTAAGTCACGAGATTGAGGTCCACGGCCTCGGCGATCCCAAAATCGATGCCGGTGCTGCAAAGCGAATAGGCATCCGCTTGCGAGAGGCCATACCGGCTGCCGAGGAATTTCACGGTTTCCTTGATCGCGTTGCTGAGCGATTTGTTCAGATCGGGGTCCATGCCCAGAATGTAATAATTGGCGGCATCTTCCACGAGCGGCATGGTCATGGCCTTGCCTTCGCCCTTGTGGAGAATGAACTCCAATGTTGGCGTCATCGAAGCCTCGATGGCGTTGCCGCTGACCTCCCCATCACCTTGGCCGGCGTGGGAATCGCCGGTCACGAACAGTGCGCCGGGTACCAGCACCGGCAGATAGAGGGTTGAGCCGGCCTGCAGTTTCTCAAAATCCATGTTGCCGCCATAAAGGCCCGGGGAGCGCGACGAAATCTTCTCCGTCGGCGCCACCGCCATGATTCCCATGAAGGGCCGCATGGGAAAGTGAATCGTATCCGAGAAATTCACCGTCTTCTTCGCGATGTCGTATTTGATGGTCTTGGAGTTGCGCCCTTCCATCATGCCCGGCGCGGCGCCCCCGCTGCCCGCGTTGTTGACCCCGTATGGGACACGGGGTGTAACCTTCTTGATCCGTATCTCCAGCATGTCACCCGGCTCGGCGCCTTCGACATAGATGGGGCCGGTCAGCACGTGTCCGCCGAAACCTTCCGTGCGTGACATCTTCGCGATCGCGATCGCGTCCTGGAGAACACCGCTTGCCGGAATGCCATCCTTGGCGAAGAAGGCGGCCGGATCGCCGTCATTAAGGCCGCCATGGGAAACCGTGTCGATGATCACGGTATCGCCGGACTTGATGGTAAGGACCGGCTTGATGTCTGGGGAAATCACGCCGCGATGCACAGTTTCTGGCGTGGATTTCAGATGCAGGGTGGCAGCATGGGCCGGCGTCGCGCCGATCAAGCCGAGAATGGCTGCGGACGCCAGGATGTTTTGAGATTTGATCATTGGGGTTCCCTTTTTGGGGTGAAGAGCTGCCCGCTCACCTCGCGCGGACGACACTCGGCATCAGAAGTGGAAGCGCAGGCCAAGCTTGAACGAGCGCCCTATCAGGTCATAGGGACTGCCGTTAATGCTGATCGCGATGACCGGCGGCTGCTTGTTCAAGACATTGTCGATATTGAGATAGCCCTGCAGGTGCTGGTTCGGATCGTCCAGAAAGTCGTAGTGGAAAGCCAGGTTGTAGAGCAGCGCCGATGGCCAGGTATTACGGTTGATGCTGTTGGAAAGCGCCGCGGTCGTATTGTAGATGGCGCTGCCCGGCGTAAGCCCATCCAGACCGACCAGGGTTGGGTCATATTTGATCGGCGAGGTGTACCGAACCATCAGTTCGGTGCCCCAGTCGCCGATCTGATGCGACAACAGGATGTTCCAGGCCATTTTGGGATTGCCGGCCGTGCCGGCGCTGTTGATATTGTTCGTCGTGGTGATGGTGCGGAACACGTCGGTCCAGGTCCCCAACGCATGCAGCGATAGCGTTCCCGGGATGCCCAAATCCTCCGGCACGGTATAATCAACTTCAAAGTCGATGCCGTCGGTCTGCAGCCCGTTGAGGTTCAACTGCGGAACGTTGATGCGGCTGACGCCGACCACGTTGGTGGGATCAGGCGTCACATAGGGTGCATAAATCGACGCAGCGCCCCTGACCGCGTAGTCGTCCATGATGGTCTGGATCGCCAGGGTGGAGATCACGTCCTTCATTTTGATCTTGTAATAGTCGACCGAAACGTTCAGTCCGTGCAGAAAATCCCAGACCGGCTGAAACACCACGCCCCCCGTCCATGTCTCGCCGCTCTCCGGCCGCAGATTGGGGTTGCCGATGGTATTGCTTTTTATGAATCCGGATGTGCCCAGAACCTTGTTCTGGATGTTGGGGTTGCCTTCCGAGCCCGGATTGTAAAGTTCGTTGAGATTGGGCGCGCGGATGTCATGCGACCGGGTGGCGCGCAAGCGGAAGCTCTCATCGATATCCCAGGTGAGGCCGGCCTTCCAGGTCGTGACATTGCCCGACGAGGAATAGTCGGTGTTGCGCACCGCCACGTTGGCGGCCAGGTCTTGTACAAAAGGCAAGTCCCTGAGAATGGGTATGCCTGCTTCGCCGAAAAACTCATTGACCAACACCTGGCCGGTGAATTTCGAATAATTCTGGTTCATCAGCGCGCCCTTCTGGCAATCGGGGCAGTTGACGACGTTGACGGCGTCGCGCCGCCAGTCATAGCCGAACGCCACGGTCAGATCGCCCGCCGGCAAAGTGACGGGCGCACCGGTGAACTTGAAGGTGGCGGTATACTGCCGAAACTCCGCATCCTCGCTGGAGGCGGAATTGAAATAGGCATTGGCCGCCTTGTTCTGGATTACATTGTTGCCGAAGATGTCGTACGGCACGCAATTGGGTGAGAGATTGGCGAGAAGCTGTGCCCGCACCGCGGCCGGCTGGGCAAGAAAATAGGGATTGGTGGCGGGATTGCCGCAAACCGGGGCGCCGTTTGCGCCCGGCACGACATAAGCGGATTCAAAAAAGTCCGCCGTGCGGGGCGTATTCTTGATGTAGGGCACGAAAGCGGCGGCGCCGACGCCGAGGCCGACATTCCAACCCCATTCCTGCCCAAAGACCTCCACCTTTCCTGCCGCGCCGAGATTGCCGTGCATGGAATCGGTTCGGTTGCGAGAGGAGATCGAACCCAGATCGACCTGGCGCGAGGCGCTGTATTGGAAGCTGGTAACACGATTGGCGTTCATCGCGGCCACCACGCTGGCGGGCAGGAACGGATTGTTGATGTTGACCTGGTATTTGTTGAAATTGGGGACTTGAGCGCCAAAGGAATCACCGAAGGTGCGCAGCCCGCCATATTGAAACTGGGCAAAGACCTCGATGCCGTCGTCGAAATCATATTCCAGCCGGCTGAGAACGGCGCCGCGATCGTAAGCGGCGCGCAGGAACTGGTCCGGGTTTTCAAAGCTGCCGTAATCGCCGCCGCCGATCTGCTCGGTATTGCCGGTGATCGTGCCGGGGACAAAATTGTAGGTTGAACCGTTTTCGCCAAAGGCGACGCCTTTCAGCGGGCCGGACACGATCAAGCCGCTGGCGTTATAGGCGGAGGTCACCACCCCATTCGCGGCGATCTGCGAAGGAACACCGACGGCGCGCGGGGACGACGGCGACATGACCCCTGGTTGCAATCGGCCCCAGCCACGGGAAAGCATGTTGGGCGTGCCGGCGTTGGCGGTGATTTCGCCACCGATGATGAAATGGGCGTGCCCTCCCATGAAGGAGGTCCCCCATGCGAGGCTGGGGCTGAATTCGGCATTGTCGCCAAACTGGGACAAGCCTGCATGAACATCGCCCTTGAGACCTTCGAAATGATTGTCGAGGATGAAGTTGACCACGCCGGCCACGGCATCCGAGCCATAGGCCGCCGACGCTCCCCCGGTGACGATATCGACCCGCTGGATCAGCGAGGTCGGGATCAGGTTTGAATCGAAAACATTGGTGAGGGCATCGGGCACATGCCGTTCGCCATTGATGAGAACCAGGGTTCGCGTCGCGCCCAAATTGCGCAGATTGAGGTTGGCTTTTGACGCGCTCTGCGCGCCGGTCGAATTGGCGCTGGGGCCGCTCTGGGCATTGAATGACGGAATGTCCTTGATGAATTCAAAGACGCTTCCCGGAGCACGCTGTTCGATCTGATCCGAGCTCACCGTTGTCACCGGCGTGGGAGCGGCAAAACCGGGATTGCCCAAAAGAGAGCCGGTGACGGTGACCTGCTCCACCCCTTCCTCGCCGAAGGCCGGCTGCGCGCCCGTGACGGCCACTACGGACGCCGTCAACAGATAGAGGGCCGAGCATCCGCCGAACTTGTTGCGCAACATTGTCTGTCTCCGGGCTTGTCGCTGATGGACGAACCCGGGCGCTCCCCCTGCGCGGTGATGCAATGCCTGTGTAAGCGGCTCTCTTTGCATCCCGCCGTCATTCTGGCTGCGCATCCCCGCGCAGCGGCCGCAATTGCTGCGGATGGATGATGGTCAGCAATCGCCGTGCCAAATCGGCCCCCCCCGGAAATGCGCAAATGGTCAGCGTTTCAAATAAGCGGCGCCATCATCCGATTTCGCCGCTGCACAAAGTTCATGCGAAGTGCGCGCGATTGCCGAGCAGAAGGTTGATCCGCTCATGCGCATGCGAGACCAAACTTTGCCGCGGCCACCATCGCGGCTTATGCCCAACCTCTGCGCATGTGCATTTTGGGAGCGGCCGACGCGCCGGCCGAACGCAGAAATGCCCTTTGTCTGTGCACGCACAAATCATTGTCATTGCTATCTTTTTCGATGGTCTGCCTGATTTTCGATCTAGGCCGTCCTGATTGAAGTGCTAGAATCGTGAAGAAAAAGGCCGCGCCATCAGACGGCCCGCTCAGGGAGTGACATATGAAAGCCTACTTGGCTGCCGCCGCGACGATCGTGTGTTTTTCTTTGCCGGCACAGGCCGCGATAACGGTGATCGGGAAGGGACAGGCGGTTGACTGCTTTCAGGCTGCCGAAAAAGCATCTCGCGACGCGCTGCCCATGGTGGACCGCGACAATGCGCTGGAAAGCTGCAGCGAGGCACTCACAGACAAGATCCCCGCCAAGGACAGGACGGCCACGCTGATCAACCGCGGATTGATTGAAACCAGTGCAGGCGAGACCGACAAGGCGATTGCCGATTATGAGGCTGCGCTGGCGCGAGATCCCGGCATCACCGAAGCTTATATCGGCCGTGGCCTGGCGCTGCTGCGCGCAGGCCGTTACCAGGCGGCACGCGAGGACTTCGATCGCGCGCTGGCGCAGGGAACCGCCAATGCCCATATCGTATATTTCGATCGAGGCGTGGCTCAGGAAAAGGCCGGCAACATCGCCGGTGCTTATCGCGACTATAAGCAAGCTCTCGCCCTGGCGCCGGACTTCAAAGCCGCAAGCGAGGAGCTTTCGCGTTTTCGTGTCGTAGACAAGCAGGTTGCGGCGAGCCGCTGACCGGCAAGGCGCGGCCGGCAGAAGCGCCGGGCCGATCGCCTATCAGCCCACCATCTGCGCTATCTGACCAAACTCGGCATTTCCGCCGGACAGCACCAGCGCCACGGTCTTGTCCCGCGCGTCGATCTTACCCGCCAGCAGCGCGGCCAGGGCCGCCGTCCCACCCGGCTCCACCAGCAGCTTGAGCTTCTCGGCCGCGAAGACCATCGCCCGTTCCAGTTCGGCATCGCTGACGGCCAAGCCGGGCGCCAGCAGGTCCCTGGCCAGCTCAAACACGATCACGCCGGGAATCGGCGCCATCAGCGCATCGGCAATAGAGAGTGCCCCGCCCGGCGCCGACACCCGCGCACCCGCTTCCAGCGAGCGCCTCATACCGTCGAAATTCTCCGGCTCGACACTGTGCACCTTGGCGGCCACGCCTGACCCTTTCAGCGCCAAGCCAATCCCGCTGACCAGACCGCCGCCGCTGCAGGGGGCGAGCACTTCGTCCAGAACGGCGCCGAACCGCGCCGCATCTTCGGCGATTTCCAGGCCCGCCGTGCCCTGGCCGGCAATGATGCCGGCATCGTCGAACGGCTTGACCAGCACGGCGCCGCGTTCGGCGCAAATCTTCCCGGCAATCGCCTCGCGGTCTTCGCGCACCCGGTCATACAGCACGATCTCGGCGCCATAGGCGCGGGTGCCTTCGATCTTGGGCCGCGGCGCGTCCGACGGCATCACGATCAGGGCCGGCATGCCGAACAACTGTGCCGCGGCCGCCACGCCTTGCGCATGATTGCCGGAGGAAAAGGCCACCACGCCATGGGCGCGCTGCTCGCGCGGGATCATGGCCAGCCGGTTGCAGGCGCCGCGGAATTTGAACGAGCCGGTGCGCTGCAAAAGCTCCAGCTTGAGAAACACCCGCCCGCCGGTCAGCACATTCAGGACCGGGCTTTCCACCAGGGGCGTGCGCACCGCATGGGGCGCGATGCGGGAAGCGGCGGCGACAACATCGGAGAAACTCGGTGTCATGAAAGCCTTGTCGTGAGAGACCTAGTTGTTGGACTCGCGCCGCGGCGCGACGCGATAAATGTTCACATTCACCTCCCGGCCGCGGGAATAATTGAAGCCGCTGTCGGCCTTGAGCCATGTGGCGTCGCCCTGCAGTTCGGCCAGGCGCGCCAGGAAATCCCCCTTCTCGCCGTCTTCCACCAGGGCCAGGCCGCCCGACTTGATGCCCTGCTCGGCCGCGCTTTTGCCGCTGGCCAGCACCACATCCTTGCCCAAGGCAAACAGCATGCTGGGTTCCTGATAGCCGGCGAGGATAGGCGGCGGATCGCCGGGCTGGCCCAACGCCTGCACATCGGCCTTGAGCGTCTGTGTCATCCATAGCCGGTCCAGGCGCGGGCCCACATAAGCGGTCAGCGCCGGCGCGAACACCAGCAGCGCGACGAACCCCAACAGCACCGCCGGCAACGGCTTGCGCAGGATCGCCAGCACCAGGGCGGCGATGGCGAAACACGCACCCACACCCGCAGCAACGAAAACAGGCCACTTGTCCCCGCCATCAAGATAACGCGGCGCCAGGATGATCGCGGCGGTGAACAGGCCCGCGCCAATCACAAACTGTGCGATGGCGATCCAGCGCGCCGGTGTGAGGAATTTCGCTGCTTGCGGATTCAGCACAAACAGCGCCGCCAATATCGCCAGCGGCGGATAGGCATGGATCACATAATGCGGCAGCTTGGTGGGCACCAATTCCACCACCAGCCACCAGCTTGCGGCCCAGGCCAGCAGGAAGCGGATGCCGGGCTCGGCCCGGCGTTCAAACGCCAACGCGATCCCCGGCAGAACGAACAGGATGGCGGGCCAGAAACTCAGCCCTGACAGCAGCAGATAATAACCGGGCCAGCCGCCATGGCTTTCCTGGCCGCCCGCCATCTTGGCGGCGAAATCGTTGCCCAGCGCTTCTTCAAAAAAGGCGCCCCGGCTCTGGATGGTGATGGCGATCAGCCAGGGCAGGATCAAGAGCAGCACCAGCCCCAGGCCGCGCCAGGATTTGAGCACCGTCAGCCAGGCCCAAGCCGGCTCGACGGAAGGTTCGATTGGAGGGGCGACCGGCGGTTCGGCGGGCGGTTGGACTTGCGGCTCGGCTGGTGCTTCCGCCTTGACGCCGGCGGCGGACGGCTTGCGCCGTGCTTCCCACCAGTCCCATCCCACCAGACCGGCAAGTGTGGCCACCGCCACACCCAACACCACCGGCCCCTTGATGAGTATGCCGAAACCCAAAGCCGCCCAGCCCCACATCACCGTGCGATTGCGGATGGTGCGAAAATCCGGTTCTCGCGCCGCGCGATAAAGCCTGAGCAGTACGCCCTGCACGCCCAGCACACAGGCCAGCAGCACGGCATCGGTGGTGGCGATGGTGGCTTCCGCCGTCAGCAGCACCGTGCCCAGCATCAACAGGCCTGCCAGGAATGCGGCTTCCGCACCTGCCACGGCGCTCGCGCACCACACCGTCAGCCAACTGGCGGCGATAGCGCCCAGAAGCGACGGCAACCGATAGGTCCAGATGCGGTCGTCATGACCCAGCCCTGCCAGCTTGGTGGCGCCCGCCTGGAGCCAATAGATTCCCACCGGTTTCTTGTAGCGCGGCACCTGGCCTAGCCGGATATCCACCGGATCGCCCGATTCCACCATCTGGCGGGAAGATTGGGCGAAGCGGCTTTCATCCCGGTCCAGCGCCGGCAGGCTCACAATCCCCGGCAGCCACAACAACAGCCCCAGCAGCGCCAGCACCGGAAATGGGCGCCCTCCCAGCCAGGCCTTCAGCCGCCCCAGCCGGGACAGCGGCGGGGCCAGAGCTGCCGCGGGGGCCGCAACAGGCGCCGTTTTCTCAGCAATCTCGGGGGCTTGCGAGTCGGTCATCGGGGGGAACTATGTCGGTCTCGCCCCTATGTTGCAAAGAGCCGCCCCTGTATAAGCCCCCATTCCAGAGGCTGGAGAGCACCCATGTCCGGCAGCGGCGCCGAAACCGTGGCCATTTCTGTTGTCGTGCCGGTCAAGGATGAGGCCGGCAATGTCGGTCCGTTGGCCCGGGAAATCGCGGCGGCGCTGGCCGGCGAGCGCCATGAGATCCTGTTCGTCGACGACGGTTCGAGCGACGGCACGGCGGGCGCGCTGGCCGCGCTCAAAAGCGAGATCCCGCAATTGCGCGTCCTGCGCCACGGCCGCAACTTGGGCCAAAGCCGCAGCATCCGCACCGGGGTCAAGGCGGCCGGGGGCGCCATCATCGTCACCCTGGACGGTGACGGCCAGAATGACCCGGCTGACATTCCCACCCTGCTGTCGGCGCTGCGCGCCGAGCCGCAGGTGGCGATGGTGTCGGGGGTGCGGGTCAGGCGGCAGGACAATCTCAGCCGACGCTGGGCCTCGCGGCTGGGCAACGGATTCCGCAATGCGCTGTTGAGTGACGGCGCCACCGACACGGGCTGCGGGCTGAAAGCCTTCCGGCGCGACATGTTCCTGGACCTGCCCTATTTCGATCACCTGCACCGCTTCCTGATCGCGATGGTGCTGCGCGAAGGCGGCGAAGTGCGCTATGTGCCGGTGAACCACCGCCCGCGCCTGACGGGGGCGTCCAAATACACCAATATCGGCCGCCTGCTGGTCAGCGTGCAGGACCTTCTGGGCGTGCGCTGGCTGCAGCGGCGCTATCGCGGCAAGGCCGAGATACGGGAGCTTTGAGATGAGTTATCTGGCGCATCTGTATGCCAACGCCATGCAGAATCCCTATGACGTGCTATGGAATGTCATTGGGTTTGGCGGTCAGGCCGTATTCGGCATCCGCATGCTGATCCAGTGGCTGAGCAGCGAAAAGGAAGGCCACAGCGTCATCCCCATTGCCTTCTGGTATTGCAGCCTTGTCGGCGGCTTCATCCTGTTCGCCTATGCCGTACATCTGCATGCCTGGCCCCTGGTGCTGGGCCAAGGCCTGCCGCTGCCGATATATGTGCGAAATCTCTGGATGATCTATCGCGACCGCAGCCGGGCGGCGGCCTAGCGCGGACTATGCTAAACTGAACCGGTAAGCATTGGGATTTCGATCTTGCGCGCCTTTCCCATGATCCTGATCGCGGTGCTGGCCTATAACGCCGTCGTGTTCGGCGCCATCACCACAAGCCATGACCCGGCCGCCGTGCTGGCACAGAGCTTTCCGGTGAAAGTCTTTTCCGGCGATCTGTGGAAGATATCGCTGGGCGATTGCCTGCTGGCGCTGTCGCTGCTGCTGCTGTTCGTCGAAACGGTGAAGGCGGGGCGCACCAGCCATCGCGAAATCCTCAACCATGCCCTTTCGGTGCTGACCTTCGTGGCGGCGCTGGTGGAATTCATCGTGCTCAAGGGCTTCGGCACCTCGACCTTTTTCTTGATCACCGCCATGTGCCTGTTCGACGTGGTGGCGGGCTATACCATCTCGATCGTGGCGGCCAAGCGGGACATCGCGATACCCCCGCTGGATGGCGGTTAAGGAAACAAAAGTCTTTTGCGGATAACGGCTTAACCGGGTCTTGCGGGGGCGAGCCGGGCCGTGTATTCCCCACTTCCCAGTGCGGACAGGTGGCCGAGTGGTTGAAGGCGCACGCCTGGAAAGTGTGTAACGGTGAAAGCCGTTCGAGGGTTCGAATCCCTCTCTGTCCGCCAATAAAAAAGCCCCCCGAAGTGGGGGCTTTTTTATTGGCGGATAGGGATCGGTGGACGAGCCCTTGTTCGACAAATTCGCCGACAGGCGAATTTGGGCACGAGGCGGACGATCCGTCCGCCGAGTGATCCGAGCGTAGCGAGGACGAGGAACATGCCCTAGCATGTTCTGAGCAATCCCTCTCTGTCCGCGATCCCGTCAAGAGAAAAAGCCGAATTTCCCGGGCTTTTCTCGACCGGCCCATAGAACAAAGCGTTGCTTTCCATATTCGCTTCCATAGTTCGCATATCGATAAGGCATGCCATGTCAGAGGATCAGATCAGTGCAATCACTGAAGCACTTCTGGAGGCTTGGCGAAAAATGGAACCGCCGGACCGTCCACCGAAAGAGGCAATCGTTCTTTGGTCGGACACCTGCCGAAAGATACTTCTAAGCGACAAATGGGGCCCACCCGTCCCTTATCCGGCCGCCGTTCGTTCGTCAGGGACAGTTAATCACGGCTACGTTCCGCTCAAACTACATCCTGAGGCCCTAGATCGGATTCCCGAGTTAGCGGACGTGCCGAGGTATCGGGAATTCGTTGGAACAATCAATGCTCGAACTTCTCCGATCGAAACCATGGGATGCGAAAAGCACTATTTCGACGTCGATTACCCCGAGACCCAGATAAAGTTTCGCTTGGGTTCATATGTCGATGTGATCTACTCAAATTTCGAGCTGAATTTTGAGCCGGAAAATCTCCTGCGCTTGGCGGCGCCCCTAGTTGCAAGCCTCAAGGGCTGTAATTTGTGGTGGTCAGACATTGAACTCGAGCTTGAAATGCTGAAACACCTTCATGGTAACCGGGGCGCCTGGGGGTTGATGTTAGTGGTAGGCGGGTACGGTCGCGACCAAGACGAAGCGGAAAAATTTTGGAACGTGAGCCTTGATCGTTTGCGCAGCACTATTTCGGCCCTCCCCAAGGATTTTCCTTTGGCTGACCCGAATCCTGCGTGCCCAGACTTACCCCCGCCCGGTCCACCGGAGGGCTAACGTTTCCAGGCGATGGTGTATTCGTAAGCGTTGCTTCTGAAATGGTCTTTGTCGCGCTTGCTAACCCAGTGATAGCGCTGTTGGGATTTGTAGTTATCGACCACGTCAATTGAAATTCGTCGGGTAGTCTCGCAACGAAATTGCCCATCTGCGTCCTCAGCCAATCGAATAGTTGGGCCGCGTCGCCAGAGTTAAACTTCTCCGCCGGGTCGGCTGGCCTTCGTTTGCCCATGTGCATCATCTGAAAATCGATTTTCTGAAATACACTTTTGGTCAGGTTCGTTTTTCCTGCAGCAAAATCAGGCACAAAGTCAGATGCCTTGTAGTTCCGAGAGTCTGCATCGCTGGTGAGGAACTCGTACAGCGTGCGCGCGTGAAGTGCGAAACATTCAAAAAAACACGGCCAGTCAGGACTATCCGGTGGGATAGTTGCAACCCTGCTGTAAGCGTGGTGGAGCATGCCCCACTCGTAAGTCAAATGCTCCTTGAACCAGTACCGCAAATCGTTCCGCACGAAGGCCCCAAAATCTACACACCGCACTCACTCTACCACAACTGGCAGCAACCAGTTTCTGACGCCGAATCAGCTCTGGAAGAATTGGGGTCAGAGTAGATTTAATTGGCATTTACCTGACTCGGATTTTGGTAGTCGTCCTTTTGACAAAGGCGCCCTCCGTCGGTTTGCAACTTCGGCGATCTCCTTCTTGAACCTTTCATTCCTCAGCGCCCAACCGCCCTTGGTGGCCGCGCGAATAAATCCACTCCGACCCCAATTTCTCTTTGAGCCCCAGCACCACCAGCCGGCGAAAGGCATCCGATCGGCCGGTATTCTGGGCCGAGGCCCAAGCGTCTACGCATTCAATCAGCCAGTCTGGAAAGCGAGCGGTGATATGTTTATCGCGACTCGTTCGCGTAGGCCGCCTAGGCTTGTGGACTACCCTGTCAGATATGCGCATGAAGTTCCGTTACTAAAAAACAACGCGCTCCCGACCGACCCGGACCGCTATCCAAAGAGTCGCGTCAAGGAGTCATCGCGGTGGCGACGCTGTTGAAGGCCTTCGACACGCCGGTGCCAACAGCAGTCACAGCCGTGATGATAACGACAGCGATGAGAGCGGCGATCAAACCGTATTCGATGGCAGTGGCACCAGATTCATCGGCGGCAAAACGCTTGATGAAGCTCATTTCAATCTCCCGATTTAATAGGCAAGGCAGTTGCCGCCCAGAAGAGGTCGGCTCCTGGCCAACCGTCCAGAGACTAAAGAACCCACGTCTAAGCATTGCCTAAGCGCCAATATAAAATTCAAAATTACACGGAATTCGGAATCTGTTGAGCCACGGCAAACCGCTTGATCTCTCGCGCTGCCATAGGGCTCATCCGCTTTCAGAACATTGAGAATTCCCAATCCCTGCGCTTTCGTCTCGACGAAACCTGCTGTGACAGGAAGGATAGGAATTCAGCGACAGCATACCCATTTCTTTCGCTCTACTCTTGGCGGGCGTCGTGTCACATCCGACCACGGCACTCCCGGCACAAGCTTTGGAAGAAAAGAACTGGGATCAGAGTAGATTTAATTGGCGTTTGTCTGGCTCGGATTTTGTCGCCGGACCCTTCCCCGGCTCTCGCGGATTGAGCTATTGCCCGGCACAGCGAGCAACCAACGCCGGATTATCGCTGGAAGGCCTTGAACCTGCTCATCAAACGCAGCCGCCGGCCTTCAAAAATCCAGACCATCATAAAAATCTCGAGCCTCGGCCTCCAACAAAGCGCCCCCATGCTAGGATGCCGTCGGGGACGTAGGGGAAATCCATCATGGCGATTGCTTTTGATGCGTCACAAGACTCCACATTCGCACGGGATCGCCTGTCGGGAGCTGCACGCACCAGCGTGATCGACCGGTGGATTTATGTGTTCACGGCGGCAAGCTTCATTGCCATCGTCCTGACCGGATTTATTCCGGACTCGCTTGGCAAGATCGCGGCTATCCACGCCGGTCAGAGGCCGCCTTTTCCGCCGGTCTTGCACATCCATGCCGTACTGATGGGCAGCTTTCTTTTGCTGCTGCTGGGACAGACGGTCCTGGTGGCAACCGGAAAGCGCGACTTGCATAAGCGTGTCGGCATTGCGGCGGCGGTCTTGGTGCCGGTGATCGTCATCACCGGACTGGTTCTTGTTCCGACCATCTATCACGGCGTTTGGAATGCCGCCCAGGCTGCGCCGGCACCGACGAAACAGGAGCTTCAAGCTGTCCTGCCCATCCTGGAAGACATCCTGTTGGCGCAGATTCGCATTGGCCTGGTTTTTTCCATCCTCATGTGGATCGCTTTGCGGTCCCGCAAGAAAGACCCGGGCGTCCACAAGCGCCTGATGTTTTTGGCGGTTGCGGCCGCCTTGCCGGCAGCCATCGACCGGATTGACTGGCTGCCGACAACCTTTCCAAACAGCCTGGTGGCAACCGACCTTTATATGGTGCTCGCCGTCTCGCCCATGCTGATTTGGGACCTGGTTCGCAACCGCGGCTTGCACCGTGCCTATCTCATTTGGGCAAGCCTGTTCCTGCCGGTCACGGCGGTGGTTTATGCCCTGTGGGACACACCATGGTGGCATGCCACCGCACGCCACATCATGGGCGTTTGACGTAACCGCCCTACATCTGCTTCGCCGCCACCAACTCGATCTCGACCAGGGCGCCTGGTGTCGGCAGGCGCACCTGGATCGCCGAGCGCGACGGCCGGTTGGGCTGGTCTGTGGTGCCGAAGCGCTTGCCCCATTCCGAGTTCAAACCAGCGAAATCGATCTCGCCGCCCTTGGCAGGATCGCCCACCAGAAAAACATGCGCGGCTACCACATCGCCGAAGCCCAGGCCCTTGGCGGTCAGCATGCCTTGCAGCTTGTTGAGGATATTGTCGGCCTGCTGGACGGTGTCGCCCATGCGGCCGGGGCTGCCGGCGGGGATGCTGGCGTTGACCGGGTCGGCGGTGGTGCCGCTGAAATAAAAGGTGGTGAAGCCCGGCGGCACGACGCGCTGCGCGGCGGCGGGCAGGACGGAGGCGCAAAGCGCCAAGGCGGCGCCCAGGCAAGCGAATTTCCAAGAAGCGGTCATCGGTGTCTCTCCTGTTGGAAAATGGATCGGGTTTGCGATCCGGTCAGGCTAGCGGATTGCGCCGGCACCGCCAGGGTCCACGGGTTGGAATCCTCGCGGCAGGCACAGCCACGCCTGCGCAGGCGACATCATCAACCAAAGGCCCTGGCAGGTCAGTTCGGCTTCGCCAGCTCGCGGTAGCCGGCCGCAACCTTGAGCCAGTCTTCGCGCACCTTCGCGTCCTGGGCGCGGGCAGCAGCCCGTTCGCACTCTTCCGCCTTGGAGCGGTAGTAGTCCCAGTTCTTTTGGGGATTGAACATGCCTGTCACTTGCGTACCACAGCTCCGAAAAATGTCTGTATATGTCGCAAAAGTGTATCAAAGTATGTCTTGAAATGCTAGACTTTTCTTGCAGGAACATAGGGTTGGGGAACCCATGGATAAGGGTTTGGAAGAATGGGCCCTGGGAGACCATTCCCGGGACTGTCCCGCGTGTGGCGCACCGATGGCCGAGGCCGTTCAGGCTCTGCCATCACCTGGGGAGCTTGCGGAGGAGCACCGGGTGCTCTGCTGCACGGCGTGTACCTATGAGCAGCGGTGTGCCGCATGCGCATAGCGGAGTTGGAAATATGGCAAGCGGCACAGCAGATAATCGACCGCTATCCTGCGGATCCGGAAGCCGCGGCCTTTCAGTTTGCCGATCGCGCATGGCAGGCGGGCGATAAAGTCAGCTTCCAGCGCCGCATGCGCATTGCCGGTGCGGTGCAGGAATTGGTGAGAACCAAACCGCACTTCGGCAAGGCCATAAACTGAGCGCGTGCGTCGGCCCGCGCGGATGTTGCCGGGGCCTAGATGTAGAGCAAGCCAAGTCCCATGACCCGGCACGACAATATCCCATGATTGCCACAGGACTGCCGCAAACCGGCATGTTCTGTAAGGAACTTTGAACCCGATGGGCCCGTTTTCTTGGGGTCACAGGAACGGAGCCGATAATGGCTTATATTGATGACGCAAGGCATTCCGGAAGAAATCTTTACGCCGCCCGCGGCAAGCGTATACCGCGCCAGATTCTGCTTTTGGCCGCGCTTGCGACCTCCGTTGCAATCTGGGCCGTCATGATTTTGACGGTGGCGAGTCAGCTCTAGAGCGCAAACGCCGGAGCGATGTCACTCAAACCGGCGTCATACGGAAAATCCGCCATCCTGACCGCATCGGCCTCGCTTGCACCAATTGCGCCGGATATCGCCGGTTTTGCTCGAAAAACAGCCTTGCCAAATAATTAAGGGTTGTTCTGTAAGACCTTCATGAGCGGCTCAAGCGTTCGTGATCCTGTTCCTTCCATTCCGCCCGCGAACCAATCGACCTGCGCCGGATTTGCGCGACAACGGTGCTTAAGGAGAGTGGAATGGCCGGCCTACAGAAACAGGAAGCTCCCCCTTCGGCCTTGCCGCTGGTCACGCTCCCGCTGCGGGATCCGCGCAAAAGCCAGCTTGAAAGCGTTCTCGGTCTGCAAATGATGTCGATCCGCCAGCAGGACATCTTCCCGCACGGAATGTGCTACTGGAACGTCGATGCGGTGGTCCACCGGTACGGCGGCAGCGCGGTGGTCGGCTGGCAATGCATATGGTGGCCGGACCGGCTGCTGGTGGCCATCCATCACGCGATCTGGAAAAAGCCGAATGGAGAACTTCTCGATATCACGCAGAAGGATTGCGGAGACCTCGGTCACGACACTTCCTTTTGCGAGGACACATCGGTGGCCGTGGACCTGCTATGGCCGATGTTCGTACCCAACAAGTACGTAATTCTGCGCGCCGACAAGGAAATCGGCAAAGCGGTATCGGCATTCCAGGAACAAATTGAAGCCGCCAGGGAGGCTGTCGATTATGTCAAACGGAAAGAAGGAACGTTCTTTCCCGGAAAAGGATTGAGCCTGCCGTCGGGAACCATGCCCCGCACCATCAGGAACAGAATTCATACGGCAAATGTCCGGCGGCAAAGAGCGGTGCAGAAATGCCTTGCGCGCGCCGCCGTTTGACCTGACGTCAGCGCCAGCACGCATGGCAATATTCCCATAGAGTCAGATTTATGGTCCGCTGCCGGCCAGCCCGCCCTAAATCATCGGCAGTCCCATATACCGCCAGAGCTGCTCGATCTGGAGCATGTCCAGTTCGATAGAGGTCTCGATCTGCCGGACCAGGCCGGGATGCTCTTTGCGCCGGGCGCGGCTGTGGCTGGTCTCCAGCACCTCCTGCAAGGTGCCCTCGTCCGGCTCGTCCTTCTTGTCCGTGACCAGCCGCCAGCCCGGCGTGCCCAGGCGCTTGATCAGTTCGTCGTGCGGAAGTTTTTCGGCCATGATGTCACCTGTTTGCAGGCGCCCACTATACGCCGTCCGCGACCCATGCGCACCTTATCCGGCTTCACCGCTGCGGCGTCTCACCGCCAGCACCTGCCCCGGCCCGTGAACCGCCGCAAACAGAAGCCCGGCGATAAAGGTGAAATGATCCACGAAGAAACCGAACTCGGCCTGGTTGCCGTTCCAGTGCGAGGGGCCGTGGAAGGCGAAGGCCAGAAACAGCACATAGGCCGCCGCCAGGCAAGCAACCTCGCTGAAGAAGGCCCCCGTGAGGAACCCGATGGCGAGCGCGCTCTCGAAAAAGGCGGCGATCCAGGCCAGCGCCAGGGAAAAGGGAAAACCCGCCGATGCAATATATCCGGCGGTGGCCTGCATCCCGGCGAATTTGAAGCCGGCCGCCATGACAAAGACGCCGGCAAAAATCAGCCTGGCGGCGAGAATCGCAACTGTTCTGCTCATTTTTTCGGTCCTTCCTGCAAACCTGTATCCTCTTGAAGACGCATTGCAGGCCGTCCTCCCGACAGGGGCGCCAAAAATTTTGCAGGCCGGATGGGACCTTGGCGGACCGCCCCGAGCAGTTGAAGAAAATTGGCGGAAATCCCCGCGAATTCGTTACGACGCTGTTAATTAAAAAACCCGAGCGCTTCTTCACGGATCGGGATGGACAGAGCGCTAGTATGGGCCTGCGATAAGGAAGGAGGTTTCCATGCACAAGATGAATTTCTCTCAGCCGCTGGGTCCGGAGAAGGATGAGAAGAACAGCCATCCGGTATTGCTGTTCTTCGCGTCGGCCTTTTGCACGATCTGGCTTGTCGAAACCATCCTGCAGCATATGGGCATGTAGGCGTTCCGGGCGGAACGCTTCACCCGATCGGCTTCATCACGTCCGCGACAAGCGGCGCGACGCCAATCCATCCCAATATTGCGCAAGCCCGAAAGGTGCTAGGGCGCCCCGTAGTAATTCGGCGCATAGGCCGGGGCCGGAACATAAGGCGCGGCCCGGTAAGGATACGGATTGGGCACCACCCCGTTGGCATAGGGATTCGGATTCACATAAGGATTTCCGGAATAGGGATTTCCGGCATAGGGATTTCCCGAATAGGAATTGCCGTAAACCTGATTCCCATACTGGTCATACGCCACGCCGTCGGGAACATTCTGATAATGCGGCTGCACATACGCCCCATTGGCGAGATAATGACCGGGAACGTAAATCTGGCGCGCCTCTGCTGTACCGGCCAAGGCTGCCAATCCAACCAAAATCGCGATGCGTTTCGACCACTTCATAGAGCCCTCCCAAGCCTAATGCCGGTTTAGCCTGACTCCGCACCGCCAAAGAGTCCACGCGCTTCACAATGACATGGCGGCTCAGGTGTTTACCTAGCCAAAGCCGCGCAACACCCCGTCCGAATCGACAGCCGAGGCGAAATCTTCCCAATCCATGTTCGCCAGGGACAGGTTGTTTTCCACCGACCATAGCTGGGCCGGAATGACCCGAAACCTGTTTGCGGGAGCGGACAGGTTGATACACAGGATCGCGTGGTCGGGATTGGTGATGGTGACACTATCGGCAACGAACAAGACCGCATGGCCGCGCATGCCGGGCCGTAGCTGAGCGAGAACCGCTGGATCGCAACCGTCAAATTTTGGATCGTCGATGATGGAGATATATGCCTTAAACCCGTCTTCGCTTTCGCGGCCCACCTCCGCCACAAGATCGCTCCAGGCTTTCTCGTTCGGGAAATCCGTGCGGACGAAGGGCGTATCGGCGGTGTCGGGCAATTCGGGCATGGGCAAAAGCGGTTTCACCTCAGCTTGAGTTCAAGCCGCACATGGCCGCTCGAAGCGTTTGCCGCCTGGCCCGTCACCAGGAAAACGCGGGCCGGATCGATATCGCCCTTGGCCAGCAGGGCATCGCGCACCGCAGTGGCACGGGCCGAACCCAAGGCCGCCAGTTCGGGGTTGGAGGGGAGGAACGCATTGCGCAGCTCGCCCCGCATCCAGACGATTTCCTGCTTCTGCCGCTGCTGGTCGGCATCCGGCGGTGCCTGTCCGGCCGCGGCAGGCTTTGTATCCAGCGGCGGCAGGGCGTCGGGAAAGGCGGGCCGCTTGCCGAGCTTGGAACGATACAGATCTTCCAGGCGGTCGTGCTGCTCGTCACTGTCCAAAGCGGCAAAATCGGCAGGGCGGCCTTTCTTGATCTCATCCGCCATCAGCAACGCATCGATGCGGCCATCGGCAAGGAAGGTTGCATCTTCCTTGAGGGCGGGGGCGGCCGGAATGTCGAGCTGCAGCGTAGGGCGATCGCCCAGTCCTTTCGCCAGGGCGGCCAAACTGTCCGCGGCGCCGGGGGGCATGGCGGATGAACCGGGCGTGAAGTCGACATATTGCGCCTTCTCCGCGCCCTCAAACAGCGAGCCGATCAAGGCGAAAGGCGCAGTGACGATCTTTTCCACCAGATTGCCGATGATCTGCCAGATGATCGGCCCTATACGGAAAGTCGGATCGTCCAGCGAGCCACGCACCGGCAGGCTGAGATCGATCACGCCATGCCGGTCTTTCAGCAGCGACGTCACCAGCCCGACCGGCCACGGCACCCTGTCCTTACTGTCGCTGGCCTGGCCCCATTCCAACTGGTCGATGATCACATGATGATCGGCCTGCAGCGCGCGGTTGACCACTTTGTAGTGCATCTCGGTGGTGAGCTTGCCCTTGGCGATGGCGTATCCGGCATAACGGCCGGAATAAGGATTGAAGATGGGCAGTTCGATATTGCGGAACGCCACCTGGATATCGGTATTCCGGTCATAGCCCAAGAGATTCGCGGTGCCGGCAATGGTGACCGGCGAGAAACGATCGATCACCTGGCCCTTGAGGTCGATGCTGGCAATCGCATCGGGCGCGGTCGAGATATTCTTGATGCGGCCCTGCAGCGCTTCGATCTTGGCCTCGAAATTCGGCTCGATCGAACGGTCGGCGAAGCTCAAGGTGCCGCCGTCAATGTCCAGGTTTTTCAGCCGCAGCGCCAGCGCCGGAGCCTTGCCGGCAGGCGGCGTGGCGGGAACCACCACTGGCGCTGCCGGCGTTTGGGGTGCCGATACTTGGGATAGCGAAGCTTGAGATGCCGAAGCTTGAGATGCCGGAGTTTGAGATGTCAGTGCCGAGGTAAAATTGAAGCTGCGATCCGCCAGGATGGCGACGCCGCCGACGGGCCGGGAAAGACGCGCACCGGCGATGTCGGCCTGGCCGGGCCGATAGTCGATGCCGGTCAATTTGAAACTGCGCCAGGAAAACAGCAGGCTGTTTCCGGCCCGTTCGTAAAGACCAAAATTGCTGACGGCAGCATCGCCCTTGAATTGCAGCGCGGATTTCTCGCCGCCGGAAAGATTGAGTGCTCCGGAAACACCCAGCTCGCCGGAGCGCAACTCCAGTGCGGGATGCTGAAGATAGGCGGTGGCGGGACGCAGCGGCATGTTCTGGAGGTCGAACTTGATGTCCGCCGCCCTGGTCTGCGGCGTCACCGAACCATCCGCCTTGAAACGGCCCTTGCCGTTGATCACGGCGGAAAGCTGCAGATCGACAGGTTTGGAGAGATCGGTGCCGGCGTTCGCCGCCGTCACAGCGATGGCGGTCAAATCGAACCGCGCGGCCGGTGACACGGCGCGGTCGCTCAGATGCACGGCCGCATCCGTCAGGGCGAATTTGGCCAGGGTCACCGCCCAGGGCGGGGCACCGGGCGCCGTTTCGGGCGCCGCGCCTTGGGGCTGCGCCGGCAGCCATTGGCTGATGCTGATGCCGCCGTTCTTCTCCCGCGCCAGCGGCATATCCAGTCCGGCAAGGCTGATCGCACCCAACGCAACATTGTGGCCCGGCGCATCCAGCTTCAGACCGTCCACCGCCGCATTGGCCAGCCGGATGAGCTGGCCCTTGGCGGGTCCCGTGCCGGTCAGGGTGATGCCCTTCAGCACCAGATGCGGCATGGCGGCGGTGACCGCAGCAGGCCCGCGCGCATGGGTGGCGGCCGCGAAACTGATGCTGGCCAGAATATCGTCGGCCTGGGCCGCGCCATGGAAAAGAACATCCCGCCCGTCGAAGGCGAGGCCCTGCAGCGCCAGCCTGGGAATGGACATGTTCAGCTTGAGACCGCCGGGGCCATATCCGAACCCATAGATTCCATCCAGGCCGATGCGCCCGGCCTGCAGCGCCACCGGCAAACGGTCGCCCAGGAATTTGGCTATTGTTGCGGCCTGAAGATCGCTGATGGTGAAGCGGCCCTGGGACGCAATCGGCGCCATCGACAAGGTGCCGCGCCAGGCGAAACGCTCATTGGACTGGCTGGCGCCGTCCAAGGTGAATTCACCGCCCTCATTCTTCTTGGTATGGAAATCCTTCAAGGTGAAGGTGATGGGCTCGAGCCGTTCCTGCACGCGCGGTGTGCGGCTGTCGTCGGCATAGGCGATGCGGCCCTGGTTGACGCTCAACACATCGATGCGGACGGCGGGCGATTCCCCGCCCTTGGACGGCGGCACCAGCTCCAACAGGTTCAGTGAGCCGTCAGGGCGGATGGTCGCCTGCACAAAGGGCTGGTCGAAACGCAGTTCGGTGAGGCGGTAAGCCTCCTGGAACAGCGACAACAAGGAAAAACCCAGCCGCAGATGACCGAGCGCCACCATCGGCCGGTCGGGACCCGGTATGGCGATATCGCTGATGTCCACCTTGAAGCTCAGCGGATTGACTTTGATCTCGCCGATGGCGAGAGGCTTGTTCAGATTGAGCTTCACCCATTGGGTGGCCTGGTCGCGGATCAGCCGCGGTGCCAGGTAAAAACCGGCCAGCAGATAGCCGCCGAACAACAGCGCAACCGCTGCCACCCAAACCGGCCAGCGGCCCAGTCTGACGCGGCGCCGAGGCGGCTCTGCTCCCGCGGTATCTTCTGCCAGGGCCATGGTCCCTCGATCGGCGGTTCACAACCCGATTTCCGGATGGCGGCGTGCAGATCAAGCCTTCCCCGCCATCCCAAATACGGGCAATGTCCCAACTATACTCCATTCAATCGTCATCCGTACATTTTCGAACCGGAACAAGAGTCGGCGGTCCGCGGAGGGGAAAAGTGCATACCAGACATTGTCTCATTTTGGTGACGGCGGTTTGCGCGGCGGCGGTGTCGCTGGCGGCCGCCCGGGTCACAGACACGGATTACCGCTATCCCGGCAGTGATGCCGGCGCGACGCGTTATTCTCCCCTCACCCAGATCAACAAGAAGAATGTCGGCCGCCTGAAAGAAGCCTGGCGCTATGAGCTCAAGCCCGACAGCGAACTGCAAAACACCCCGATCGTGGTAGGCGGTGTCTTGTATGGCGTGGGCAGTGGCAAGATCGTGGCCCTGGATGCGGCCACGGGCACAGAGAAATGGGTCTATTCGCCCGAACTGCCGCAACGCTCACGCGCCGGCTTCAAGGACCGCGGCGAAAGCTGGTGGACCGACGGCAAGCAAAGCCGGTTGCTGGTGACGGCTTCGAATTTCGTCTATTCGCTGGATCCTGCCACCGGCAAGCCCGACCCCGCCTTCGGCGACAATGGCCGCATCGACCTGAACGACAATCTGCGCGGACCCGCATCGGAAAATTACGTCCGGATGGGCGGATCAGTGGTGGTCTACAAGGACATGTTCTTCACCTCCGGCGAGGTCGGCGAACAGACCCCGGCCTCCCCGGGCGATATCCGCGCCTGGGATGTGCACACCGGCAAGCTGATCTGGACTTTCCATACCATTCCCCATCCGGGAGAACGCAATGCCGAAACCTGGGCTGCGGACGCCTGGAAAACCGCCGGCGGCGCCAATGCCTGGCCGGGCATGGTGCTGGATGAAAAGCGCGGCATCCTGTTTGCCGCCACCGGCTCGGCGTCGGATGATTTCTATGGCGGCGAACGTCCCGGCAAGAATCTCTATGCCAACAGCCTGCTGGCGATCGACGCCAACACCGGCAAGATGCTCTGGTACTTCCAGGCCGTGCACCATGATGTGTGGGACAATGATTTCGCCTCCACCCCGATCCTGGTGACCGTCACCCGCAAGGGCAAGAAGATCGATGCCGTCGCCGCCACCAACAAGACCAGCTATGTCTATATTTTCGACCGCGTGACCGGCGAATCCCTGTTTCCCATCGACGAGGCGCCGGTACCGCCGGCCACGGCGCCGGGTGACACCGCCTGGCCCACCCAGCCGCGCCCTCGCCTGCCACCGCCATTGGCGCGCCAGACCATGACGGCGGAAGACCTGACCCAGCGCACACCGGAAGCCAACAAATGGGCGCGGGAAAAGTTCGCCACCTTTCTCAATGGCCCTGCCTTCACCCCGCCCGCCTATAACCAGGAGACCGTGTCCCTGCCCGGCTTCTCCGGCGGCAATGAATGGGGCGGTATGAGCTTCGATCCCAAGCTGGAATACCTGTTCGTCAACACCGAGAATGTGATGTGGACCACGGCGGTGATCGATCGCAAGGGCGCCCCGCCCCACGGCGCGGAAGCAGCCCAACTGGCCGGTACCCGTTCCCGCTACACTTTTTCCGGCTACAACAAATTCCGCGATCCCGACGGCTATCCCGCGACGGCCGCGCCCTGGGGCTATCTCACCGCCATCAATCTCAAGACCGGCCAGTTCGCCTGGCGCATTCCCTTCGGCGAATATCCCGAGCTGGCGGCGCAAGGCATCAAGGACACCGGCAGCGAGAGCTATGGCGGCGCCGTCGCCACCGCCAGCGGCTTGCTGATCATCGCGGCGACGGATTTCGACCGCAAGCTGCATGTCTTCGACAGCAAGACCGGCAAGCTGCTGTGGGAAACGGTGCTGCCCTATGCCGGCAATGCCACCCCGCTCACCTACATGGCCGGCGGCAAGCAGTATGTGGTGATCGCCGCCAGCACCAGTCACGACCGCAAGGCGGCCAAGGGCAGCGCCTTTATCGCGTTCGCATTGGGAGAATAAAAAGAAGCCGGCTCGAGGCCGGCTTCTTGCACTATTTCGGCGCGCCGGAAACGCCCTCGTAGCGGGCGCTGCGCTCCTTGAGGATGGCGTCGAACTCGGCCCGGCTCATCTTGAGCTTGCCGGGATTGGCGTTGATCCACTGGACAAAGGCGCTGTATTTCTGCGCGTTCCAGCCGCCCTCGAACGCCCCGCCATTCTTGCCCTGGCGGTTGAGATCGAAATTGAAGGCATCTTCCAGATTGATGAACTCAGCATGGGAGACGGCATCCTCGGCCAGATAGGCGGGGATGAAGATGACGCCTTCGCTTTTGGCCAGCACCAGATCGCCCGGCAGCACCGTGGCGCGGCCGATGCGGATGGGCGCATTGATCGAGGTCAGGGTCATATCCTTCCAGGCGGACGGATCATAGGCGCGGTAAAGGCCGTTCATATTTTCCAGCTCGCGATTCTCCTCCGCATCGCGGATGCCGGCATCGAAGACAAAGCCGGTATGGGAATGGGTGGCGATGCCCGAACCGAGGTTGGAGCCGATCAGGGTGCCTTCCACGATCTTGCCGAAGCCGTCGGCGACATACATGTCGCCCATGGTGAGCTCGGCGATCGGCCAACTGTTGTTGCCGCTGACCCGGCCCTCGCGCTTTCCTTCGGCGCTGATGGCTTCATACATGTCGCGGCGCAGCGGCATGTACTGCGCGGTCAGCGCCCGGCCCGCGAAAGGCTTGTCGGCATGCAGCATCTGAAAGCCGGTGTCGAACTGGCAGTTGTATCCCTTGTCGCGCAGATAATCCCACAGGTCCTCGACCGAGACATTCACTACCCGCTTCAACAGGTCATCGGTGACCTTGGGGCGGCCGTCGGGAAAGCGCTCGCCCTTCCATTGCGAGGTATAGAACATCATCTCTTCGCGGGTCTGCTTGACCTGCGCCAAGGCGGGCGTGGCGATGGCCAGCGCCATGCACCCCAGAAGAACGGGCTTAAAAAGTTTCAGCATGATGGGCTCCTGTCAGGGATGCGTCTTGACCACGGCGTAACGGATGGACTTACCGGCGGCGATCACCATCTGGTGCGCGGTATTGACCGGGATATAGATGTAATCGCCGGCATGCACGGTGAAGCTCTTGGCGCCCTTTACGCTGTCGCCCCGCGTCTCGCCGGGACCGGTGGTGTTGGGCTTTTCCATGGTGCCGCCAAGATTGAGACTGGCCTCGCCGTCCAGCACGAAGATGTGGTCCTCCCAGTCGGCATGCTGTTCGACCTGGCCGCTCTTGTCGCGGGTGGTGATGTTGGCCTGCGCGTTCTTGTGGTTCAGCAGCAGGACCTGGTTGTAGAGACCGCCGGCACCGGCTTTGAATTTTTGGCCGCTCTTGGGCACGACCATGTAGCCGTCGGATGTCTGTGCGATGGCGGCTGTGGCAAGAACGGTGGCACCGATCAGAACGGCCGTGAAGCGGCTGCGCATTTTTCTTTCCCTCCTGTGTTTTTTCTACCGCTCACCATACTGAGCGATGCCCAAGCCGGTTTAGCCCCACCATGCTTCGCCCGGCGCCAGATGCGCCTTGACCACATCTGGATTGAGATCGATGCCCAGTCCCGGCTTGTCCTGGATCACGAAATAGCCGTCCTGGAAAAACGGTCCTTCATGCGTGACCATGTCGAAGGTCCACTGGTCGCGCCCGCCCGCCAGTTCATGGACGCGGAAATTGCGCACCGAGGCGGCGGCATGGGCCGAGGCGATGGTGCCCACGGCGCTGGCCGGGTTGTGGCAGGCCGTCCAGATGCCATAGAGATCGGCCAGGTCGGCGATGCGCTTGGCCTCGAACAACCCGCCCGATTTGGGAATGTCGATATGCACCCCGGCGCAGGCCTGGCGGACGATCAGGGGCGCGAACTGCGCCAGGCCGTAGAGATTTTCGCCGGTGCAGAGCGGCACGTTGGTGGCGCGCGACACCCGTTCCATGGTCTCGACATTCTCGGGCGGGGTGGCGTCTTCCACCCATAGCGGATTCACATGCTCGACCGCGTTGCAGTACTTGATCACGTCATTGACCGAGTATTTCCAATGACATTCGATTGCCATGTCCACGTCGGGACCGATCGCCGCGCGCACCCGGTCCATGCGGTCGACCAGCCGGCGGATGTCCCTGTTGGTCAGTTCGTTGGTGTAGCGGTCATGGCCCGGCTCCTTGAAGTCGGGGTCGGCCGTGGTCGGCACCGAGTCACCCTGGAATTTGAAAGCGGTGAAGCCGAAGGGATTGTGGGCGATGGCGTCCGCCGCCTGCTTTCCCCAGGAGGCGGGATCGGCCGGATTGGGATCGGGTGCCTGCAAGGTGCGATAGAAGCGCACCTTGTCGCGGAAGCGCCCGCCCAGAAGATTGCACACCGGCGTCTGCAGCAGCCGCCCCGCGAGATCCCACAGTGCGATCTCGATGCCGGATGCGGCATGGTAGGTCAGCCCGCCGGTGGCGCCATAGCCGCCATTGAGGAACAAGAGCTTGGTGTAGAGCTTGACCACATTGATCGGGTCTTCGCCGACCAACTGCTCCTTGAAGCGCTTCAAGGTGATGTCCTTGGCGCCGGGTCCCCAATAGCCCTCGCCGATGCCATGCACACCGGCATCGGTTTCGATCTTGAACAGGTTCCAGTCCCAGGTGGGACCGCGCACGATCATCACCTTGACGTCGGTGATCTTGACCTTCTTGCGCAGGTACTCGGCCTTGGCCTGGAAGGGCAGCGCAAAGCACGATACCGCTCCCAAATTGGCCAGCAGTTTACGGCGATCCATTGTGATCCTCTATGTGGCGGTTAGTTTCCGGGGGGCTGGTCGGTCTGGAAGTAGTGGACTTGGCCTTCCTTCAGGCGTGGCGTCATCGCCAGCCGCGTGCAGGAGCCGGTATTGGGTGCGCAGGTGGCGCGGTGCCAGCGCGTGTCATTGGCCTGGATCACATCCCCCGTCTCGCCATGCACCACGCCCTTGCCGGTAATCAGCACATCGAGCTGGCCTTCGATCACCACCCAGGCCTCGACCATATTCTCGTGGAAATGACCCCAACTGGTGTCGGGCGGGAGCTTTGTGATTTCACCCGCGCGGATAACGTGGGCGCTGGTGTGGCCATCCATGGCGAAGTCGCGGCTCTTGCCGCCCTTGGCGGCATAGTCGTTGAAATCCAGGAACGGCTGGTTGCCCGGCTCATAGCCACCGGTCGACGTGATCTTGGCCTTGTCATAGTGGTAGCCGGCGACCGGCGTGGGCGTTTCATTTTCCGGATAGGAGGGAACCTGCCCGGCCGGGATGGAGCGATAGAAGACAACCGGCTCGGTCCCGGTATTTTCCATGCAGAAGGAAAGACGCGGCGCGGCGTCGAACAGATAACCCTTGGTCGCCGTCACCGGCTGCTGGCCGTCGATGGTGATCTTGACCTGGCCGCTATAGACCCAGCCGAACACGCGGTCGTCGGCATAGAACATGCACTTGGTCTTCTCGCCCGGCGCCAGGGAAATATAATGGCCGTCATAATCGCGGGTCAGCATCACCGGCTGGTCCCAGCTTTTCTGGCCCTGGTGCGCCTTGAGGATATCGACGATGTGGGTGACCGGCTTGTTGACGCCGGTATAGGGCGTATCCTTGTGCGCCGCCCAGACGATGCGCTCCGGACCCTTTTCGCCGCCGGGCTGCGCCAAAGCCGGGCCCGCGGCCAGGACCAGGCCAAGCGCCACAAATCCCGATGTCAGAGATTTCATCGTCTCTCCCCTGAAGTGCTGTTTTTGTTGTGAAAGGAGATTGCAGCGGCGGGACAGACGCGTCAACGTCGGTGCCAAGACGGAATACAAACAGAACAAGCGGGAGGAATTTATGAGCAGGTGCAGCATCGGATTCGCCGCGATTTTGGGCATGCTGGCGATTTCCGCCAGCGGCGCTTGGGCGCAGGGGAAGGTTTTCAAGTTCGACAACCTGTCACGCATCGGCGGGGTTGTGCCAAAGGTGGAAGGCGCGCCCAAGCTGGTGGATTCGCCGGTGGGCAAGGCCGTCCAATTCAACGGCACCGACACGGGACTGTTCTTTCCCGAAAGGCCGCTGGTAGGCGCCAAGACCTTCACCATCGAAGCCATCTTCCGCCCCGAAGGCGGCGCCTTCGAACAGCGCTGGATGCACATCGCCGAGACCGATCCCAAGACCGGGCTGGACGCCAATCCCGGCGGAACATCGGATCCCAATCCCCGCTTCATGTTCGAGGTGCGGGTGAAGGACGGACAATGGTATCTCGACGCCTTCGTCAACAGCGCCGCCGGCAGCAAGGCCCTGATCGACCCCAAGAAGCTGCATCCCATCAATCAGTGGTATGCGGTGGCGCAGACTTATGACGGCAAGACTTATCGCTCCTATGTCAACGGCGTGCTGGAAAATGAGGCCGATGTCGCCTTCAATCCGCACGGCGCCGGCCACATGATGGTGGGGGTGCGGATGAACCATGTGAACTGGTTCATGGGATCGGTGGCGGAAGCGCGCTTTACCGATCACGCCTTGAAGCCTGAGGAATTGCTCAAGGTGCCGAAGTAGCTAGCTTGTCACGGCCCACCGGAGTGTGGGCCATCCAGTTGGGTTGACGATCCTCTTGAAAGAATAGCGCCGGCGTCAGCTGGATGGCCCGCATTTGCGGGCCATGACAATGACGTTCAACGCGCCTTCAGGAAATAAATCCCGCCCGGGGTGTTGATCGATCCCGTCACGCCGGTCGGCGTCAGGTGACCGCTGGCACGATCGATCTTGAATTCGGTGACGTTGCCACCATTCTCATTGGCGGCGAAGAACCAGGCGCCGGTGGGATCGATGCGCAGATTGCGCGGCGTGCGCCCGCCCGAGGGGATGTTCTCCTTCAAGGCCAGCATCCCGGTCTTTCGGTCAATGGCGAAGACCGCAATGCTGTCATGGCCGCGATTGCCGACATAGAGGAACTTGCCGTCGGCGGAGATCACCAGTTCGGCCGTGCTGTTCTTGGCCTTGGCGTCTTCCGGCACGGTACCGATCACCTGAATCTCTTTCAGGGCGCAGCCGTCAATGGTGTAGACGCCGACTTCTGAATCCGTTTCGTGATCGATGTAGAGGAACTTTCCGTCCGGCGACATCTGCACCCGGCGCGGCCCCGCTCCGGCATGGGTCTGCACATAGGGCGTCTCGCATGGCGTGATCGATCGTGCCGCCGCATCGAAATGATAGCTGTAGACCCGGTCCAGCCCCAGGTCGGCGATATACATGAACTTGTTGTCCTTGCTGAACTGGATGCCGTGCTGCTTGGGACCAGGCTGCTTGGGCGACAGCGGTTTGCCGCTATGCTGGTCGACATAAAAGGCTTCGCCCAGTTTGCCATCCGGTTCCAGCGCATACGCGGCCAGCGATCCGCTAGTGTAGTTCACCGTCACCGCAACCTTGCCGCTGGGGTCCACCACCACCTGGTTGGGCTGGGCGCCATGGGATGAGGTCTTGTTGAGGAAAGTCAGCGCACCGGTGTGCGGATCGATGTGATAGGCGCTGACGCCGCCGTCGGTTTCCCAATTCACCGTGTAGAGCGTCTTGCCGTTGGGCGCGATCCACAGATGCGCCGGCTGTCTGGTTTCGGCCATCAAACCCAATGGCCCCAGCTTTCCGTCCTTGCTGTCGAAGCTCCAGGCATAGATGCCTTTGGAGGTACCGGCGGTATAGCTGCCCACATACATGAAATACTTGGCGGCAAAAGCCGGTGCAGGCAGCAGCAATGCCGTGAGAAAAAGTGGGGCCAGTCCGCGCATCAGTCTCTCTCCGGTCCGCCGGGCATGTGAACGGCTCCTGACGGCTGGGGCGGAACACCCAGGCGCGTCAGATAGGCGACCAGATTGTCGAACTCATCCTTGCTGAGTTTCTTGTCGTAGTCGCTTGGCATCAGGCTTTTCTGTTCATAGACCACCTTCACCTTGCTGCGGTCGAACAGGTGCAGCTGCTGGTCCAGGCCCATCACCTGGAGCGAGAAGCTGTCCTCATTGCGCAACACACCGCGCACGGGGGGACGGCCGGGCACCGTGACGCTGACCACCGGCCAGGTCGGCAGCGGGGTCAGAAGATGCGGCTGCGCCCCGCCCGGCCCATAGACGCGATGCTGTTCCTTGGTCAGGGCATCGATGATGGAATTGGTCTTGCGCAAGTTGCCCAGGTTGGAGAGATCGGGACCGATGATGCTGCCCCGGCCCTTGACCATGTGGCAGGAACCGCAATCTCCCTTGTCCCAGAACACTGCCTCGCCCGCCGCCACATCGCCCGGTGACGGCGCGTCGATGGCGGTGCCGCGCAGACCCTTCACATAGGCGGTAATCTTCCAGATCTGGTCGTCGCTCAGCTTGCCCTGCTGCGCCGGCATCGGCGTTCCGGTGATGCCGTGCTGGATGGCGTCGAATATCTGGCTGTCGGTAGTGCGGGCATAGGAGCGCCCGGGTATGGCGAGCCCAGGCCCGAACTCACCCGCCGCACCATTGGCGCCATGACAGGAGGTGCAGGTGGAATTGTACAGGCTGCGGCCCTCGTCGATGGCGGCCTGGTTATCGGCGAAGGGATTGCGCGGGCCGGTATCCGGCGCAGGTCTGCGCTGGGCATCGGCGGTCGTGACGGTGAGCGCCAGGACGGCAAGTGCGAGAGCGATCCTCATTTCGCGCCTCCGTCCGGCAAGCCAAAGGCGAAGACATTGCTGGAGGAAATCACAGCGACATACTGCTTTCCCTCCACGCTATAGCTGACGGGACTGGCAGTGATCACATCGCCGGTATTGAAGTGCCACAAGACCTTGCCGGTCTTGGAATCCAGCGCGGTGAACTGGCCGAATTCCTCGGGACTGAACAACACGCCGCCGGCAGTGGACATCAGGCCGGGCCCATAATGATGCGACGTCACCTGCTCATAGTCCCACACTTTCTTGCCGGTAAAAGCATCCAGCGCGCGGGTGAACAATTGCCAGGACTTGCCCTCTTCCGGGCTTTCCAGATAGCCGGTGCCGGCATAGTTGCGGGCGGTGTCGCGCAGATTGATGCCGCAGCCTTCCTGGGCCACGAAATAGAACATGTGGAGCTGGGGATCGTAGGTCGGCGACGGCCAGTTGGTGGCGCCCGCTGTCGACGGGCATGTGGTGGTGCCTTTCACCGACGGATCATGGGCGGGATCGGGGATGGGCTTGCCGCCGTCCCAGCCTTTCAGCCAATCCACTTTCTTGACGAACTGGGTGGCCTGGAGGAATTCGCCGTTGGTACGGTCCAGGATGTAATAGAAGCCGTTGCGGTTGGCCTGCAACACCATCTTGCGCGGCTTGCCTTTCCACATGCCGTTCACCAGCACCGGCATTTCCAGTGAGTCGTAGTCGTGGGTGTCGTGCGGCGTGTTCTGATAGGCCCATTTCAGTTTGCCGGTATCGACATCCAGCGCCACGATGCAGTCGCTGTAGAGATTGTCGCCCTTGCGGCCTTCGCCCGCCCATTGCGGCTCGGGCTGGCCGGTGCCGTAATAGATCAGGTTGAGGTCGGGATCGTAGGAACCCGAAACCCAGATCGGCATGCCGTCGGGCTTCTGCCCGCCCCAGCTTGCCAGCGCCGTGGGATCGTCGGCGCCCGGCACCGGCGTCCAGCTCCAGAGATACTTGCCGGTGTCGGCATCGTAAGCCTGAATGAAGCCGTGCGGCTGGTTGCCGGAAACGATCAGCTTGCCTTTGGCGATCAGGGGCGCCTGGCCGGCCAGTTGCAATCCGTCATGCACCTCCACATCCCACAACACGCTGCCATTGCGCGCATCCAGCGCCAGCAGATGCTTGTCGGAGGTGGTGACATAGAGCTTGTTGTTCCAGTAACCGGTGCCGCGCTGGGCGCCGGTCGCGATCGGCTGGCGCTGGAACTGCCAGATCACATTGCCGGTGCGCGCATCCAACGCATCGATGCGGTTATATTGGGAGACATACATCACGCCATTGGCGACGATGGGTACCGCTTCCAGATCCTTCTGGCCGGTCATGTGGTAGACCCACTTGGCCTGAAGCCGTCCCACATTGGCGGCGGTGATCTGCTTTAGCTGGGAGTGTCGCTGGGCGTGATACTGACCGGAATAGGTCAGCCAGTCTTTCGGATCAGGTTTTGCCGGATCGGGGGTTTGCGCTCTGACTTGCGCCCAGCTTTGCAATCCCGCCGGCGCCGATGCCAGCAGCAAGCCGGATACCAGCGCGTGCCTGAGCCTCATGCGTTTCCCCATTTTTCTTTACTAGAGCAAAAAATGCCCTGCGGGGAAAGGGTTGCGGACCAATTGCCCTTGGATGTTGGTTCAGGCAGCGATCTTCCCGCCCAACCGCGCGCCCAGATTGAGCAGCCCGGGCGCTGCGCGCAGCAAGGCCAGGCCAATGGCGCGCGAACTGCCATGCATGGCCAGATGGGCGAAGGCCGACGCGGCGCGGATGCGCGGCGCGAAACGCCGCTGCCATTCCGCCGCATAGGCCTCGCCGCGATGCGCGGTAAGCAGTTTCGCCAGCAATGCGGAGGATTGGATCGCCATGCTGATGCCTTCGGCAATCACCGGATGCGCCTCGCCGGCGATATTGCCGGTATAGAAGACATGCCCGTCTTTCTCGGGATCATGGCGGGTGCGGATGCCCGGATGGATCGGGCCGGTGGACAGAAAACTGCCCTCTGGTTCGGCCCGTTGCAGCGCCCGCCACACGCCCTCGGTAGTTTCCAGGATATGCGCCAGAACCGCTTCACCGGCCTTGCCCTCATGACGCTCCCGCACCCGGGCCAAAACATCGCGGCGGATGCAACAGGACAGGGAAACCCGGCCGTTGTCGCTATGGACCAGCCCACCGTAACCCCCGGGGAAAGCCAGCAAAGGCATCAACCCTTGCGGCAAGGTGCTGCCCCGGAAATGCGCCTTGAAGGCAAACAGGTCGGACGGTGCCGGCGTCGCCGCAACGGCAAAGATGCCTTTGGCATTCCAGGAACCGCAAGCCACGATCACGATGTGAGCCCTGATCTCCCGCCCACTATCCAGGGTGCAAACACGTTCCTCGCCTTCGCGCCGCAAGCCGGTCACTTCGGCGGGCTGGAAAAGCACCGCCCCCGCACGCTCCGCCGCATCGCGCAGCAGGACGTCCAGATGTTCGCGGCCCAGCGCCCGGCCCCAGTTTGTCCGCCCCGGCGCCGTCAGCATGGCTTCGCCGGCATAGGCGCCGATATGGGTCACCGGCGGACCGGCGGCGTCACAGAATGCCTGGGCCACGCCGCAGGCTTCCAGCACCGGCATGGTGGTGGCGGAGATGAACTCGCCGCACACCTTGCGGCGGGGAAATTCGGCTTTCTCCACCAGCGCGACACGCCAGCCTGCCTGGGCCAGGAGACGCGCCGCCGCCGAGCCCGCCGGACCGGCGCCGATGATCAGGGCGTCAAACTGCATGGGCGGTAAACGCATGGGTGAAGGGAAAGGTACCGCGTTCGCGCAACATCCAGCCACGATCCCGGGGCCACAGGTGCGAAAGCTCGCTGCCCTGAAAACCGGCACGCACGCTGGCCACCGCATCGTGACGGGTGACATCATTGGCACCCAGCGCAAAGACCAGCCGCGCGCCCAGCAGCGCGAAGGCAGAGCGCCGTGGTTCACAGGCAACAAAGGCTTTGGCGCGTGCCGCCGCCAGCGCCAGCAGCGCCTTGAGCGCCGCATCATCGAGATGATGCAGGAACAGATTGGCGGTGACGATGTCCGGCGCGACCTTCGCCAGGGTCTCGAACACATCGCCGGGCAATGTCTCGCAGCGCCAGCCCAGCGCGGCAAAGCCGGCACGCGTTTCCGGACTGACGATATTCTGCCGGTCCAGGATCATCAGCGTCACACGAGGCCAATACGGCGCCAGCCGCTTTGCCACCCGCAACAGGAAGCGCCCATCGCCGCCGCCCAGGTCGGCCAGCAGTTTGGGCGCGGGCAATCGGTATAGCGCCCGGGCCATGATCGCGTCCTGGCGCATGATGCGGTTTATCAACGCCAGGTCGCGGCGTGAATGCACTGCGCGCGGATCGCCGGCTTCCAGGAAATCCAGGATCTCCGGCGTAAGCGCGCGCGCCCTCACCGTCTAGGCTGCCGTGCGGAACATCATGGTTTCCGCCACCAGGCCGGGCCCGAACGACATGGCGCAGCCGTTCTTCCCGGCATTTTGGCTGCTGTCCCGCATGATGCGGTCCAGCACGAACATCACCGTGCCCGACGACATGTTGCCGTAATCGTTCAGCACCGAACGCGAGGCGCCCAATGCCTCCGGCGGCAGGCCAAAGGCCTGTTCCACTGCATCCAGCACCGTGCGCCCGCCCGGATGCACAGCCCACAATTCGATGTCATTGGCGCCGCCCAATATGTCGTCGCGCGCCTCGGTCAGGGCGGTGCGGATGGCGCCCGGCACCCGCCCCGACAGCACCATGTCGAAGCCCTGCTGGCGGATATGCCAGCGGATCAGCTCTTTGGTGTTGGGCACCAGAGCGGCGCGGAAGGATTTGATCTCAACCCCCACCGGATCGGCGCTGACAAGAGCCGCGGCGCAGCCATCGGCAAACAGCAGGAAGGAGAGCATCTCTTCCAGGTCATCGGTCTCGTGCAGATGCAGGGTGCAGAGCTCCAGATTGAGCGCCAGAACCCGCGCTTTCGGCTCCGACCGCACGATGTGGCGGGCGAGCTTCAGGGCATTGATGGCGGCATAGCAGCCCATGAACCCCACCATGGTGCGTTCCACCGTCGAAGGCAGGCCGCAGCGTTCCACCAGCGCCAGGTCGATGCCGGGGGCGGAAAAACCCGTGCAACTGGTGACCACGATATGGGTGATGCGGCTTCTGTCCTCGCCGGCCAGAAGCTTTTCCGCCGCGGCCACCGCCAGCTCCGGGGCGCAGGCTTCGAATTTCTTCATCCGGGCGGCGGTGTCGGGAAAGGCGCCGCGGCGGTAGAAGCCTTCCGCATCCACCACCTCGCCGGCCGGATCAGGCTCCAGGAAGGAGTAGCGGTGGGTGATGCCGCTGCGGTCGGCCATGCGGTTGAACAGAGCCAGCCGGCGCTCGTCATTTTGCAGCATCAGCTGCCCGAACCGCCGGAAGACATCATGGACGTCGTGTGGCGGATTGGCGGTGGCGATGCGGTTGACGAAGGCCTGGGGCATGATGTGTTCCACAAAAGGTTACATCAGCCTAACGCGCGATGACGTTATCCGACGCTTTGTATTGACGCCGGATGCCGGAGGTTTATTCCCCGTTCCGTTCAATTCACCAAAGGTGAACCCGCTCCGCCGGCGCCAGATAGTATTTTTCCCCCGGTTTCACGTCGAAGCCGTCATACCAGGCATCCTGGTTGCGGGTGGGGCCGATCACCCGGAACTCCGCCACGGTGTGCTCGTTCGACATGGTCTGGGTGCGGACGGCGCTGTCGCGCATCTTGGTGCGCCAGACCTGGCCGAAAGACAGAAACAGCCGCTGGTCGCCGCTATAGCCGTCGATCACCGGCGCCGGCTTGCCGTTCAGCGACACATGATAGGCCTTGAGCGCGATGGCGAGGCCGGCATTGTCGGCGATATTCTCGCCCAGGGTGTTCTTGCCGATGACATGCAAGCCGGGCAGCGGCTCGTAGGAATCATACTGCTTCACCAGAGCGGCGGTGCGGGCGTCGAAATTGGCGCGATCTTCCTTGGTCCACCAGTCCTGGAACACGCCCTTGCCGTCATACTTGCTGCCCTGGTCGTCGAAACCGTGGCTGATCTCATGGCCGATCACCGCGCCGATGGCACCGTAATTCACCGCATCGTCGGCCTTGGGATCGAAGAAGGGCGCTTGCAGGATGGCGGCCGGGAAGACGATCTCGTTGAAGGAGGGGTTGTAGTAGGCGTTGATGGTGGACGGCGTCATGCCCCATTCGGTCTTGTCCACCGGCTTGTTGATGCGGGCGACATCGCGATTCCATTCATACATGGTGGCGCGCTGGGCATTGCCCACCGGATCGTCCGCTACCACCGTCAAGGCGGAATAGTCCCGCCATTTGCTGGGATAACCGATCTTGGGGGTGAACTGGTGGATCTTCTCCAGTGCCTTGGCGCGGGTGGCCGGTCCCATCCAGTCCAGGGTCTGGATGTCGGCCTCATAGGCCTTGAGCAGATTGGAGACCAGAAGATCGGCCTTGGCCTTGGCATCGGGCGGGAAGTAGCGCGCGACATAGAGCTTGCCCAAGGCTTCGCCCATCTGCTGGTCCAGCAGATGCATCGCCCTTGTCTGGCGGTCGAGCTGCTTGGTGCGGCCCGTCAACACTGTGCCGTAGAAGGAGAAAGCCAGGTCATCAAAGCGCTTGGGCAGATAGGCCGCGAAGGTGTGCAGGTAATGCACCGTCAGGTAATCGCGCCAGGTCGAGACCGGCGTGTTCCTGAAGATGGTGCCCAAGGGACCGAAGGCCGTCTTTTCCGCCACGATCACATAGCGTTCGCTGCCATCCGGCTTCTTCAACGGGATGGCGCCTTCGCCCAGGAAAGCGTCCCAGGCGAAATCCGGCGCCAGGGTTTTGAGCGCCGAAGCGGGCATCGGATTGTAGACCTTGTCCTCGTCGCGGCGGTCGGCGCGATTCCACGACACTTTGGCGATCTCGGTTTCCAGCGCCAGGATGCGGTCGGCGCGCGCTTCCGCGTCGCTCAGGCCCGCCAGGGTCAGCATGTCGGCCAGATATTTGCGGTAGGCGGTACGGACTTTGACGATCGCCTCGTCGTTGGAGAGATAGTAGTCGCGGTCGGGCATGCCCAACCCGCCCTGGCTGAGATTGACCGAATAATTGTCCGGATTCTTGTCGTCCACGCCGACGCCGATATTGTAGACGCTGGTGGTCGAGAGCTTGACCGAGCCCATGGCGCGGGCGACATCGTCCAGGGTCTTGAGGCCCGCCAGATAATCCAGGTCTTTCTTCACCGACGACAGGCCGCGTGACTCGATAGCATTGGTATCGACAAAGGCATCGTAGAGATCGCGCAGCTTGCGCTGTTCCACCGTCAGCCGGCTCGCCGGTGTCTTCTTAAGGTCGGCGACGATGGTCTTGAGCCGCTCCTCGCTGAGAATCTGCAAGTCCTGGAACGAGCCGGTCTGGGAACGGTCGGCGGGAATGGCCGCCGTCTTGAGCCAGCCGCCATTGACATAAAGGAAGAAATCGTCGCCCGGCTTGACCGCCTTATCCAGCGACGTCAGGTCCACGCCCCATTGGCCGAACTTGGGCGCCGATTGCGCCCACACCGGCGTGGCCATAACGACAGCGCCGCACAGGAAAGCCAGAAGGCGGGACATGGGGTTCTCCAGTCAGGGAAAGCTGTATGAGCTTAAGGGGAGGATTGCGGCTTTTCCACGGGTGAGGTTTTGTCAACGATTACGCCGGGCGTGACGTTCTTGCCGTCGGCGCCCTTGGTCATGGCCACCGTCACCAGGCGCCCGGGCGATAGCAGGCTTTTGTCGCCCACCGTCAGCGCCGACACCGAGGCGCCGGACGGCACCGCAATGACGGCGTCGCTTTCGCAGGCCAGCGCGCTGGCAAAGGCGGGGGGCGAGGCCCGGCCTTCGCAGAGGGTGCGGCCCTTGCCCAGCCCGGTCAGCACCGCGCCGCGATAGTGGAGCGTCAGGCTGCCGTCTTTCTTGCCGTCGGCGGAAACCGGTTGAATGGCCCTCACCGTACCATTGACGATCAGCCGGTCGGCCTCGGTGAAACGCCCCTCGCCGCTGCCCCGCAAGGCCGGGGCATAGACATAAACATCCGACGCCTTGAGGCCGCCATTCTTGTCCTCTGTCACCGCCGCGCCGGCATAGTCGCCGGGGTTGACGGTATCCAGGCTGGCCTTTTCCGAGCCGACATAACGTGTCCCCGGCAGGACGGAGACGGTAAGCGCATCGCCCTGCTTGATCGCCGATGTGTTGGGGGACGCGGTGACCTCGAGGCTCATCGCCTGGCCGTCAAAGGCGGTGAGCTTGGCCTTCAGGCGCACCATGGGTTCGGCTGCAAAAGCATGCGCACCGGCTGTGATGCCGGCCGCGGCGCAGAAAACAAATACGCGGAAAGCTGATGTCAACGACGCGGCTTCTGGAATTTGAGCATGAACTGGTTGGTCTTGCCGCGGATGTCATTCTCGAACACCCGCTTGGTGCCGTCATCGCTGGGGACGCTCAGGTCGTGGCCTTCCGCCACCAGCTTGAAGCCGGCCGCTTCCACTTCCTTTTTGACAGTGGATTCCTTGATGCGGTGGAGGGTTTCGGTGACATCGTCGCCGGCCGAATCTGCCGCCTTGTGGTCGATGATGACATAATAGCCGCCCGGCTTCAGCGACTTGAAGACCGCCTTGTTCACCTCGTTCACATCCATGGCGTACTGTTTGTTGTGCATGTCGTGATAGTTCTGCGAGGTCCACACCACGTCGACCGGCTCCGGCGTGACGAATTGCGGCAGAGGGCCGTGGATCACGCCCAGATTCTTGTAGGCCTGCTTCAGGTCGGCGAACTGATAGTCCGGGTCCTTTTTCTGGCCTTTCAGGCGTTCGTCATACTGGGTGCCAAAATAGGCATAGACCCGGCCATTGGGCTCCACCGCTTTGGCGAAGATGCGCGTGAAATAACCGGCGCCCGGCAGCATATCCACCACCACCTTGCCCGGCCCGATGCCTGCGAAGGCCAGCATCTCGGCCGGCTTGCGGTTTTCGTCCCGCTTGGTGTCGTCGCCCGGACGGCTGCTGTCGGCCACGGCGGCCTTCATCTGCGCCGTCGGCGCGGCGGCAAACACCATGGCGCCGGATGCCAGCAAGGCCGCTCCCGCCAGAAAAAGGATTCTGCTCTTCATCTTCGTCCCTCTCTAATTTTTGGCCCGATTATTGTTTGCTTCAAGCCTAACCCATTTTCCGGATACCGCAGAAGAGCGATTCAGGCGGGCACGGTGATGGGGTATCCCGGCTCCTGCTTGGAAGCGTGGATCACCAGCGAGCTTTTCACGCTGGCGACATTCTTTTCCGCCGTCACCGTGTTGGTGATGAAGCTCTGGAAGGCCGACAAATCGCGCGCCACGCATTTGAGGATGAAATCCACCTCGCCCGACAGCATGTGGCACTCCCGCACTTCCGGCCAGCGCCGCGCGCTTTCCTCGAAATGCTTCAAGTCGCCGTCCTTCTGGCTGGCGAGGCCGACGAAAACAAAGCCGGTGACTTCAAAGCCCAGTGCCTTGCCATTCAGTTCGGCATGATAGCCCTTGATGTAGCCGGCCTTCTCCAGGGCGCGGATGCGGCGCAGGCAGGGCGGCGCCGTGATCTTGGCCCGGCGGGACAATTCCACATTGGTAACGCGGCCATTGGCCTGCAGCTCGGACAGGATGCGCAGGTCAATAGCGTCCAGCTTGCGGGTATCCACGGCAGAAGTCCTGAGTGTCTGGGGAGCGGCCCGGTGTCATAACGCGCCGGCCGTACCCAAGCAATAATATTTCTCGAATCGCGACGCCGGGACGCGGAAGTTTGCGCCGGAGGCCCCAGGGGTAACCTTATGCACCGTCTTGGCTTTCGACATGCCTTGACGGAAGGGCTCGCCATTACGATATGACATGGCCAGTCACGCTAAAGCCGCAACGCAACATGACCGCCAACACCGCCAAGCATTCCAAAGTCATCATCCTTGGCAGCGGCCCGGCCGGCTGTACCGCCGCCATCTATGCCGCCCGCGCCATGCTGGAGCCCACCCTGATCGCCGGTATCCAGCCGGGGGGCCAGCTCACCATCACCACCGAGGTGGAGAATTATCCGGGTTATGCCGAAGCCATCCAGGGGCCCTGGCTGATGGATCAGATGCAGGAGCAGGCCAAAGCCCTGGGCACAAAATTCGTCCAGGACACCATCGCCAATGTGGATCTGTCGCGGCGGCCTTTCACCCTGTTGGGTGACAGCGGCGATGTCTACACCGCCGACACCTTGATCATCGCCACCGGCGCCTCCGCCAACTGGCTGGGGCTGCCGTCCGAAGGCCGGTTCCAGGGCTTCGGGGTTTCAGCCTGCGCCACCTGCGACGGTTTTTTCTATCGCGGCAAGGAGGTTGCGGTGGTGGGCGGCGGCAATACGGCGGTGGAAGAGGCCCTGTTCCTCACCAACTTCGCCGACAAGGTCACTCTGGTGCATCGCCGTGACTTCCTGCGCGCCGACAAGACCAACCAGGCGCGGCTCAACGCCAACAAGAAGATCAACATCCTGTACGACACCGAAGTGGCCGAAGTGCTGGGCACCAACGAGCCCAAGGGCGTCACCGGTCTTAAGTTGCGCAATACGGTGACGGGCTCGGTGCACGAACAGGCGGTGCATGGGCTGTTCATCGCCATCGGCCATTCGCCCGCGACCGGCCTGTTCCATGGCCAGTTGGAAATGGATGAGGCCGGCTATATCAAGACCGCGCCGGATTCCACCCATACCTCGGTGGCGGGCGTCTTCGCCGCCGGCGATGTCAAGGACAAGGTCTTCCGCCAGGCGGTGACCGCGGCCGGCATGGGTTGCATGGCGGCGCTGGAAGCCGAACGCTTTTTGGCCGGAACACACACCGGGGACTTATCGCTCAGCGCTTAAGACGCGCTAAAGGGGGATACTATGGATTGGGACAAGCTTCGCATCTTCCACGCCGTCGCCAGCGCGGGCAGCTTCACCCATGCCGGCCAGAGCCTGGGCCTGTCCCAGTCGGCGGTCAGCCGCCAGATCAGCGCCCTGGAGGAAGAAATCTCCACCCCGCTGTTTCAGCGCCATGCCCGCGGCCTCACCCTCACCGACGAAGGCGAGCTGTTGTTCACCGCCGTCACCGATGTGCTGGGACGCCTGGCGGCGGCGGAAGAAGCGCTGAAGAACGTCCATGATGCGCCACGCGGCGCGCTGAAGATCACCGCCAGCCACGGCATCGGCGCCTATTGGCTGCTGCCGCGGCTGGGCGAATTCCTGGCGCAATATCCCGAAGTGGAAGTTCATCTGGTGATGGACGACAAGGAGCTGGACCTGGCCCAGCGCGAGGCCGACCTGGCCTTGCGTATGCGTGCGCCCGTCCAGGCCGACCTGATCCAGCGCAAGCTCTTCACCGCGCATTACCATATGTACGTGTCCAAGGCCTATCTGAAAGGCCATGCCGCACCCACCTCGCTGGAGGAAATTCCGGACCACAACATCATCGTCTATGGCGAGACGGCGGCGCCGGAGATCCGCGACATCAACTGGCTGCTGGAGACGTACAAGAAATACGCCAAGCCCGACTCCAAGGGTCACATCATCCGCATCAACAACATCACCGGCATCCTGCAGGCGGTGGAGGCGGGGTTGGGGATCGGCGTGGTGCCCGACTATGTCGCCGCCCAGCATCCGGAACTGGAACGGGTGCTGCCGGAGGTTGCGCCGCTGGGTTATGACGTACATCTGGTCTATGCCGATGCGCTGCGCCAGTCCAAGCGGGTTGCGGCGTTCCGTGACTTCGCGGTCAAAAGCTCCAAGGACTGGCAGTACTGAGTCATCTCGCGCCGGCGCGATAACCGCGATATACCGGGGCTTCAAGCGCGGGAGCCCACCTCATGCCGCCATCCGAGTTCCGCAAGATTCTGGTCGCCCAGGGCGGCGGCCCCACCGCCGTGATCAACCAGTCGCTGACCGGTATCGCGCTGGAAGCCCGCAAGGCGGCGCATATCGGCGCGGTCTATGGTGCCTTTCATGGCGTGCGCGGTATCGTCAACCAGGACCTGACCGATCTGGGCAAGGAGACGGAGCAGGACCTCGTGAAGGTCGCGGAAACGCCGTCGGCGGCGCTGGGCTCGACTCGCGACAAGCCCGACCGGAAATATTGCCAGGAAATCTTCCGCGTGGTGCAGGCGCATGGCATCGGCGCCTTTTTCTATATCGGCGGCAATGACAGCGCCGACACGGTGCGCATCGTCTCGGAAGCGGCGCAGGCGGCCAACTATCCGCTGCGCTGCATCCATGTGCCCAAGACCATCGACAACGACCTGATGGTCAACGATCACACGCCGGGCTTTCCCTCGGCGGCGCGGTTCGTGACTCAGGCTTTCATGGGCGCCAATCTCGACAACTTGTCGCTGCCCGGCGTCTATATCGGCGTGGTGATGGGCCGCCATGCCGGATTTCTCACCGCGGCGGCGGCACTGGCCAAGGCTGAACCGGAGGATGGCCCGCATCTGGTCTATCTGCCGGAGCGGCCCTTCCACCTCGAAAGCTTCTTCCGCGATGTGAAGCAGACCATGGAGCGCCACGGCCGCTGTGTGGTGGCGGTCTCGGAAGGGATCGCCGACGGCAAGGGCGTGCCGGTCGCCACCAGCCTGGCCACCCATGTCGAAAAGGATGCCCATGGCAATGTGGAGCTGGGCGGCGGGGCGCTGGCCGACTATCTGGGCAAGGCGGTGAAGGATACCTTGGGCCTCAAGCGGGTGCGGGGCGACACTTTCGGCTATCTGCAGCGCAGCTTTGCCGGCTGTGTTTCCGACGTGGACCAGCGCGAAGCGCGGGCGGCTGGCGAAAAGGCGGTGCAGTTCGCGCTTGCCCAGGATCGCGACGGCTCGGTCAGCATCCACCGGCAGGGCTCGGGCGCTTATTCCGCGACTTATGGATTTACGGCCTTGGAAGAACTGGCCGGCAAGACACGCCATATGCCCGATGCCTTTATTTCCGAAACGGCCAACGGCGTGACCCAGGCCTTTCACGATTACCTGAAGCCCTTGCTGGGCAGCGGACTGCCGGAAATCCGGCGCCTGCGGCGTCATCCGGTTGCGGCGATCGGTGAGAAGGCGAAGTGAAGGCCTTCTCGGCCATACCCTTTATCGCCCTACTGACTAGCTGCAATAACGGCAACGTGTACGGTCCCCTCCCCGATGCAGCGACGGCACTAAGAGCCGGATGTGCCGTCATACATACGCACTTTCCAAAGGGTGATCCCGACTGCGGCCCTGGATTTTCCGCCGAATTGGAAGGTAACGTATGGACCGTAGGCGCAATACTCCCAGACGGTTATGTGGGAGGGGGACCGGTTGTCAAATTGTCGAAAGCGGATGGCCGGGTGCTGGATTTCTATCTAACGCAGTGAGCGACACAGCCGGTCAAAAACGGCGGGCGCAAAAAAAATCTTTGGGGAGGCAATAGTGAAATCTCGCAAAGCAAAACTGGCACTGGGATTCTGCGCCGGGCTTCTGGGGGCCGCTATTGCCGGCACCGCACAGGCGGCGCCCTATCCCGTGACGCACGGCAAATATTACAAGTTCGAGAAGATCGCCGACGGGGTCTATTACGCAACGGCCGAATATAACGGCACCGCCTTTCCTTTCGGCAGCAACCCCTTCTTCGGCGCCAACCTGGTCGTGGTCGTCAACAAGGATGATGTGCTGATCGTCGACAGCGGTACCACGCCAAGGTCGGCGCGCGCCTTTGTGGAAGACATCAAGGTCCTGACCGACAAGCCGGTGCGCACCGTCGTCAACACCCACTGGCATTACGACCATACCGACGGCAATTCGATCTTCGGACCGGAGGTCCAGATCATCGCCATCGACTTTGTCCGCCAGGCGATCGAGAAATTCGACATCCTGCATAACGAGCCGTTCCGCAGCTCGACGCACAATGCCGGCCCGGCCATGATCGACCGCTTCAAGAAGCAGCTCGCCGCCGAAAGCGATCCCGCCAAGAAGGCGGCCCTGCAGAAGAAGCTGGCGGACACCGAGCAGGCCCAGAAGGAGTTCGTGCACGACCTGACCGAGATCAAACCCACGCCGCCGACCATGACCTACAAGGACAGACTGGTTCTCTACCGGGGCGGCCGCGAGATCGACCTGTTGTTCCTGGGCCGCGGCCATACCGGCGGCGACACCGTGGTGTTCCTGCCCAAAGAGCGCATCGTCTGCACCGGCGACCTGATGGAAAGCCGCGTCGCCTTCATGGGCAGCGCCTTTTTCGACGAATGGCTGACCACCCTGGACGCGCTCAAGCGGCTGGATTTCGCCACCGACCTGCCCGGCCATGGCGCGCCCTTCACCAGCAAGGGGCTGATCACTGCCTTCCAGTCCTATCTGACCGATGTCCTGGCCCAGGCCGCCAAGCTGAAGGCGCAAGGCGTGTCCGCTGATGATGCCGCCAAGCGGGTGGATTTGACCTCCCACGCCAAGGATTTCCCCGACATCGAGGGCGTGGGCGCGGAAGTCCGCGGCGTGCGCCGCATCTATGCCTGGATGGACGAAAAGGGCCGGAAGTAATTTATAGGCCTCCGGCCGGTCGCGCTGATATCGTGGCGAATGGTGCGCTCTAGCCCAAGAGCGCACCATTCGATGATACCGGCGGCGTAAGGCCCGGCGATTTAGTATCTCAGCCGCACCCCCAGCGTGTAGTAGCGGCCGATTGCGTCATCGCCCGGCACGAAACCGCCAAACAGCCCCGGCACGCCGGACGAACCGCCATTGTTGCCATAGGGTGTGGGCTGCTTATCGAAGGCGTTTTCGACCGTCAGATAGTAGGAAGCCGGACCCAGATTGTAGGTCAGGGTGACGTTCGTATAGGCGGCCGACGGCAGATAGGCGGGGCTATAGACCTGGGTGCGGTCGGAATTCCACCGCGTCCTGCCATGATACTTCTCAAGAATATCGACCGAGAAATCATCCCAAGTGTATTTCAGGAACAGGGAGTTCTTGAAGCCCGGCGAGCCGGCGATATTGGCGGAGTTCAAGACCGGCGCACCGGGGAACTGCACCGTCTTCAGCATCGGCTGATAGCTGGTGAGCAGGCGCGCGCCAAAGTGCCCCGGCCCGATATCGGCCTGGTAGTTCGCCTCGATATCCACGCCCTCGGTATTGATGGACTGGACGTTCAGGCCTTGGCTGATGAACGCGGTCACGAAGTTGGCCGCACTGCGGTCGCTGAACGGCAGTGGCCGCTGGATCAGGGCGCAATATTGCGAGGTGCCGTTGCTGGCCTCGCACAGGTTCTGGACCGTCGTGCTCTGGCCCTGGATGGTGGTGATGGCGTTGCCGATCTTGGTCTTGAAATAGTCGGCCGAGATGCTGAAATTCTCCAGCCAACCCGGCCGATAGACCACGCCGGCGGTCAGGGTGTTCGACTTTTCCGGCTGCAGGTTGGGATTGGAGTTGGTGATGAACGGCGCCTGACCGACGATGCCGGTGTGATTGTCGGTCACGCCCGCCGGATTGATGAGCTGTGGCGCGAACAAGTCGTTCAAGTTCGGCGCGCGAATATCGAGCGAGCGCGTGCCCCGGAAGCTGACATCGTCGTTGACGTGCCACTCCAGGCCGATCTTCCAGGTCTGCACGTCGCCGTTGGTGTTGTAATAGGTGTAGCGGCCGGCGGCATTCAGATCCAGGCTCTGCACGAAGGGCAGGTCTTTGAGCAGCGGGACATTGAACTCCAGCGCGCCTTCCGCAACGCTCTGGTTGACCTGTGGCGGATTTTCGTCGGCGACGACGTTGGAAATATAGAGCAAGGTCGTGCCCTGCACGCAGTTGAAGCGCAGGCCCGTACAGTTCAACTTCTGTGTCGGCTGGGCGTTGCTCTTCAGGCTGAAGGTGGTCGTGCGGTATTCGCCGCTCACCGCGACCTCGACCGGACCGGCCCAGTCGTCGAACGGCGAACCGCTGATGCTGCCGCCGACGTCGTTCAGGGTGGTGATCGAGTGATACTTGGTGTTCACCAGGACATAATTCAGCGCCTGCTGGCTTTCCGAGGTGGGGCCGAACAGATTGAGCGGCACGCATCCGGGATAGAGACCCGGATTGGTCAGGGTGACGTTACACACCACCTGCCCCGACGACGGATCGGTCACCGCGTCCAGCGCGGCATAAGCCCGGCCGAGATCGATGTTGGCGTTGTTGCGGGTGAACTGCATGTTCGAATTGTAGACGTAGGACAGGTCCCATTTGTACTTGTCGAGGAACGTGCCATTGACGCCGCTATTGATCATGTAGGAGGTCGTCCAGGTGTCCGGCTGCAGCGGCGGCGCCTGGGTCATCATCTTGCTGAAGTTGAACTTGGTGATGCCGGCGCCCGTCATCGCGGCCTGCTGGGCCGGAGAGAGGAAGGCGTTGGTGGCGCTGAGCGAGATGTTCCGGAATTCGTTGGTCTGGTGGTTGTTTTCGTTCTGGTCCAAGGTTGTGGAGCCTGAAACATAGGCCTGGATGCCGTTGCCGAAGTCATAGTCGAAACGCGCGAAGGCCTGGCCGACTTTCGACTTGGAGACGAGCGAAGCCTGGTAGTAGTAACCGCCGTCGCCGCCGCTTTCGATGCCGGTGACGACCGCCGTGCCGTGATGGTAGGGCGTGAGCTGGCCATTGGTGGCGAAGTTTTTGTCCGCCAGCGGATTGCCGGCATTGTTCGCCGCGGTGATATAGCCGCCGAAGCTCGTGCTGTTCAGGCGCGTGTCATAGACGATGTGATCCGGGCTGGCGGTCGTGCCCGCGCCCTGCAGGGTGATGACCCGCTGCGCCCAGGGGCGTTGCAGCTTGTCGTTCCAGGCAATGCCGGCATTGTCGTAATATTGCAGGCTGCCTTCGATGTGGCCCCGGCCGCCCAGCACATCGCGGCCGGCCGCGACCCCCACTTTGACGTTCTTGCCGTCGGCATATTCCGAAATACCGCCTTGGGCGAAGGCTTTCACGCCATTGAAATTCTTGTCGGTGATGAAGTTCACCACACCGGAAATCGCATCGGAGCCGTAGACGGCGGAAACGCCGCCCGTCACGACGTCCACGCGCTGCAGCAGCATTTCCGGAATGATATCGGCGTTGATCTGGCCGGTGGGCGCGGTGGGCGCGATGCGCCGGCCGTCGTACAGGACCAGGGTACGGGTAATGCCGATGTTGCGCAGGTTGAACTGGTGTGCGGCGTTGTTCTGCGAGCTGTTGCCGGGGTTGGACTGGGGGCTGAGGCCGCCATCGAACACCGGCAGCGCCAGGAGGCCATCGAACACCGTTGCCGGCGCGGTGGCGGTGATATCGGACGTCTGAATGACGGTCAGCGGCGTGGGGCTGTCATTGCCGTTGGTGATGACGCGGGAGCCTGTCACGACGACCTGTTCGGTCGATTCCGCATTGCTCTGCGCGTGTGCGGCCGATCCTGCCGCGACCGTGATGGCGATGGCGGAAACCCCGAGTTTCAGAAATTTGCGATGCATTGCGTTCCCTCTGTTTTTTTGATTGTTGCGCGCCAGCGATTCGGGGCGACTGGTGATCACGCGATTTGAACGTGGCCGATCACGGCGCTTCGCACGCGCAACCGAGCGCGCACGGCCGTTCCGGCACTATTTGCTGAGCAAATGGCCCCCGATATTTTTATTCTTGGTTGGGAGACGGACAGGCGTGAAAAAACCCAGACGGATTTTTCACGATCTTAAAATTTCGCGGCGTCTCAGTCCGGGTTGAACCGCAAACCCAGCGTGAAGTAGCGGCCAAAAATGTCAGCGCCCGGGCCCACCGGATAGTTCAGACCGGGATTGCCGGTAAAGCCGCTGGTCTGATACAGCCCGCCCTGTACATTGAATACATTGTCCACGCTCAGGAAGCCCATAACGGGATGACCGAACGCGGAAAAATCATAAGAGAGATTGATGTCCGTCTGCAGATAGGGCCGCACGTCGGCAATGGCATAGACCAGGGTCGGATTGGAACTCTGGCGGAAGCTGGACTGGTATCGCTCCAGCACATCCAACCCCAATGGCCCATCGGCATATGCCAGTATCGCCGTCACCCGGTCACGAGGCACCTGGGCCGCGCCGGCCATATTCAGCACGACCGCTCCCGGCATCGACTGCGTCTTGAGCATGGGCTGGTGCGACCAAAAAAGGCGGAGACTCAGTTCTCCTTCCCACGAGGGATGGACATCTTCCATATTCGCCGTATAGCCGAGTTCAAAATCCAGCCCCTCCGCTTCCACCGAGGCCATGTTCAGCTTCCGAGAAATCAGCAGGGTTGGATAGTTCGCCAGACTGGTGTCGGAGACCGGGTTTGGCCGGATGATATACTGGCAGAAGGGTGAGGTTCCGCCCGACGCGTTGCAGTTGTTTTCCACATCCGGCGATGTGGCGGAAACCAGGCCGATCGCGTGACGGATGGAGATGCGATAATAGTCGGCCGACAGCGAGAAACGCTTCAGCCAGCCGGGAAGATATGTGAAGCCCAGTATGGTGCTGTGCGAGACTTCCGGAACAAGCTTCGGGTTGCCTTGGGCCGTGAGGTTCACCGAGCCGCCGGAGCTGGTCAGCAGATCCTGGTGGCCCACGATCGTCACTTGCAGCCCCTGATAGAGGTCGAAAATCGTGGGGGCACGGATGTCGCGCGATCGCATGGCATGCAGGTACAGGTCGTCCAGCACTTGCCAGTCCAGACCAAGCTTCCACGTCCCGGTGTCGCCGGAGGTGCTGTAATCGGTATAGCGAACCGCGCCATTTGCCGACAGCGCCTGGACCAAGGGCGCTCCCTTGAGCAAAGGAACATTCACTTCGATATTGCCCTCGCCTACCGAATTGTAGCCGTGCGCCAGGCCTGCGATATCCTTGGTCCACTTCAAGGTCCCCGGCGCGAAATTTCCGCGCAGGCCGGTGGCGTCGAAGCTGTTGTCGGCGACGTTGGTAGTTTCATCCAGACTTTGCCGGCGATATTCGAAGCCCAAAGCCATGCCGACCGGGCCCGCCCACCCGTCCCAGACGTTACCGGTGATATTGGCGGCAAAATCGTCCATCACGTTTTGCGCCTTCCACCAGGTCGTGCCGACCACATAGTCCCTCGCCGCCTGTGAGGGCGCGCCATCGCCAAAGACATTGATCGGCACACATCCGGGATACAGCCCCGGCGCCACCAGGCTTACGCGGCAAACGCCGGTACCGGGGGGCACGCCAAGCCCGTTGCCCGCCGGCGCGGCCACGGCATCCACGGCTGCATAGAAGCGCTGGGTATTCACATTGTTCAACGACGCCTGCTTGGTCCGCCCTTCGCCATGCGTGAAATACAGATCCCAGCTGTAGCGGTCGGCCAGAAGCCCGGCCAAGCCGGCGGTCAGCGAAATCGAGCGCGTCTGGGTGACAAAGGTGATGCGGTTGCCGAAATCCTCGTCATAGCGGTTGAGGTTGAAGCTTGCCGTACCCGTGCCGTCCAGGATCGACTGATATTCCGGCCGCAGGAAGACGTTGCCACTGAAGATGGTGATGGCGTTCGATCCGGCCGTCTGAACCAGGTTCTGGCTTCGCACATTGCTGCGCGTCTGGGCATAACTGGCCTGCAGATAGAAACGGGTGCCGCCCTCCAGGCCGTAATCGGCGCGCGCGAAAGTCTGGAGGGTCAGCAGTGAAGGGCTCAAATCCTCGTTGCGCAGCCAGCCGCCGTCGCCGCCGACACCGATATTCGTTGTCGCTGTGGGCGTACCCGGGTTGAAAGGCACCAGAACACCGTCAGGTCGGAAACGCTGCCCGACCAGCGGTCCATCGGTTATCAACCCGCCAAAAGCGGTGTTGCTGATATAGGCGTTGGTCGCCAGGGTGAATGGGCTGGCGGTGGTTCCGCTTCCCACGATCTGCGTGGACAGATTGCCGTATGGCCGGCTGGCCTGGCTGTCGACCTTGTCGTGGTTGTAGATCTCCGCGCTGATCTCGACATGGCCGCGGCCTGCGGAAAATTCCGTTCCGGCCGCCAGACCAGCGCGATAGGAGGGCGCGTCGTCATAGGTGGAGATACCGCCCTGCAGAAGCCCTTTCACGCCATTAAAATTGTGATCGATAATGAAATTGACCACACCGCTGACGGCGTCGGAGCCATAGACGGCGGATGTGCCTCCGGCCACGATATCGACGCGCTGAAGCAGCATCTGCGGAACGGTATTGACGTCGATGGTGCCGTCGAACCAGGTCGCGGAAACACGGTGACCATCTTCCAGCACCAGCGTGCGCATGGCTCCCAGACCGCGCAGGTCCATGAAGTTTCCGGGCGGCCGCGAGCCCTTGCCATTGGCCCCGCTGGCCGTGCTCAGGCTGGTCTGGGCCGGCGCGAAAATGGGCAGCTTGTTGAGCGCGTTCGGCATGTTGGATGAAGACATGCGCAGCACCTGCTCCGCCGTGATGGTCGTCACGGGCGGTGAAGCGAAGTCATTGTCCCGCAGGATGCGCGAGCCTGTCACCATGATCGATTCCGTGGCGGAAGCTGCCGGTTGTTCCTCGCTGCGCCGGATGCGCGCGATGACCAGGGCGCCTGTCGCGTTGCGGATGGCGAACATGCCGGTGCCCTGCAAAAGCTCGTCCAGCGCGCGGTCTGCGGGCATGTCACGAACTTCGTGGCTGACAGGGATGGCCACTTCGTCGGCGTTGTAGATCAGCTGCAAGCCGGTCTGCTTGATATAGTCAGTCAGCGCGGACCTTAGCTGTTGCGCGGGGATGCTGACCCCCTGCCCGGCTTCGGCGGCCGGCGACATTTTGGTGCCAAGACAAAGCCAGGTTGCGCCGAGCGCCAAAGCTTTCAAGACACCAGAACGCCGCAAAAAAACCGCCCCCCAGCGCTGATTTTATGTCTTTGCGCTTCGACAACGATGAGTATCGTTGTTTTAGCGGGACACCACGATCTTGTCGCCCCGGTTCTTTACCGAAAGCCCAAAGCCCTGCTGCAGCAGGACCACGAAGGCGTCGATATTGTCGGCTTTGAAGCTGCCCCCGATCCGGATTCGCCGTGCCTTACCCTCGACCTGGATGTGCCTTGTGTTGTAGCGATTGAATGCTCTCGCAACCTCCGGCAGCGGTTGCTGATCAAAAGTAAGCATCCCGTCGCGCCAGCTGAGATCGCCGGCAATCTCGCCCGCCGGCTTGGCGAACACCAAAGCTTCCATGCCCTGGAGCATGACCACATGTCCGGCCTCGGCCGTGACCGGGGCGGGCCCCGGCGTGCCGGACTGCGTTTCGACCTTCACCCGCCCTTCGCTGACCAGGACGCGGACACTGTCGCCATCGAGGTAGACGGCGAACTTGGTACCGATATCGGTGATCCGTCTTTTGCCGGCATTGACGACGAAGGGGTGCCGCGCATCATGGCTCACCTGGAAGAAGGCCTCGCCGGCCTCCAGCGTGACGACACGATCGCTGCCGGTGAAGCCCACACGCACACGCGAGTCGGTATTGAGATCCATGCGCGTGCCGTCCGCCAGCTGGTAGCTGTGCGTCTGGCCGATCTGCGTGCTGTAGGACACGATGGGATGCGCGACCGGCTGCGGAACCGGACGAGGAACCGGCCGCCAATAGCTGCTTCCCGCATATGCCAATACGAGTGCGGCAGCGATCGCCGAGGGAATGCGCAATAGCTTCCACCGGCTTTCCGGTGGCGCGGCCGGGTGCATGGGTGTCTTGAGCGCGGCCAGCCGGCCTGCCCGCTCCCAGGCAGCCCTCAAGCGCAGATAGGCCACCGCGTTACGCGGCGCTTCCTCCAGCCACATGTCGAGCGCGCCTTGCTCCTCGTCGGTCAGCCCGTTCTGCTCACGCGCCAGCCAGAGCGACGCTTCTTCGTCGATCTCCTTAGCGTGCATCGCGCGGCCTTTTGAGAAAATTGTGGCGCCGGGCTTCCGTCGTCACCGCGGACCGGCGTCCGCCGAGGGCCTGGGCCAGCAGGCGCATGCCTTTGGCGATCTGGGTCTGAACGGTCTCGACGCTGACACCGAGCTGTTGCGCGATATCCTTTTGAGGAAGCCCGTCCATGCGCTGCATGATAACGATTTGCCGGCAGCGCGGAGGCAACTCATCGAGCGCCGCCTGCAGCAATCGGAGTTCCTGGCGGGCAGCGGCCTGTCTTTCCGATGACGGCCCCTCGTCGGGGACATTCATCCACTCGCAATCCGCCATTGTCTCCAGTGAAACCACGCTCTGGCGGCGCAGATGATCGATCATGAGATTGCGCGCGATCTGGAACAGGAACGGCTTCACCTGGAGCGGCCGCTCGCGCTTGGCCGCTTCATAGATCCGCGCGAAGGTCTCCTGGCTCAGATCGGCGACTTCTATCGCGCTGCAGCGATTGCGCTGCAAAAAACCCGTAAGCATCGGCTCCAGCGGAAGGACCTCATGCACAAACCACTCATTTATTGAGCGCCCCCCCATTATCCCCGACGTCCCTGACCCGGTCATGTTGTTGATGCCGCCCCTTGGCCGGGGCGTGCAGTGACCTACCTAGAGTAGGACGGATAGCCGGCAAATATACCAGATGAGTTTCTTGCGCGGCCATTCCGGGAAGCCCCATTTTCGCCAGCCGGCGGGTCGAAGGCGCCAAAATACGCCCGCCCTGCACCGGCCTGCCGGAGGGCCGAAAAGGGCGGAAAGAGTTAGGGCGTTGCAATTTCGGAGATATTCCCTGCGCGCAATCGCGCCATGCGGCGGCGCGGGCGGCAGGCCTTGAACCGGGGAAAAGTCACACTATTTCTTCTGTATCGCCTCCTCTCCCCCCGGATGGCGATGCGACCTTCGCTCTCTCCCCCTTGAGCGAGGTTTGAACTGGGCCGGAGCGCGGTTATTCGCTGCTTCGGCCCTTTTTCTTTCGGGACGCCTAGACTGGAAACACCCGGCTCGAAAAGGGCGGCGGCGCCGGTCATTTCCAGGCGGAAGCACCCGGCTGCTCGCTTGGGTTCGCCCTTACGCAAGCACTAGCAAAGATACGTCGCTCCTGCCCTGCGCTTACGCTCCGGGCGTTCGGCCCTCAAATCGGTCCACCGGACCGATTTGCCGCTTACGCGGACGTGCCTCACCCCGGCAAAAAAGAGCCGCGCCTCAGGCCGCCTTGCGCTCCGCCACGATGTTATCCGCCAGCTTGCCCGCCAGTTCCGACAGCCGGTCGAACTCCATCTCATAGGTTCCCACCCCCTGGGTGAGGGAGCGCAGATCGATGATCAGGTCGGAGATTTCCGCCTGCGGCATCTCGCATTGCACCGTGTCCCAGCCGCGCCAGCCCGGCCGCGCGTCATAGCCCATCAGGGTGCCGCGACGGCTGCTGACCAGACTGTTGACCTTGGCGGTGGCGTCCGAGGGCACATGCACCCGGACCCGCATGATCGGCTCCAGCAGCACCGGGGCGCAGTTGGGCATGCCTTCGCTCATCGCCAGCCGGCCCGCGGTCTGGAAGGCGGCATCGGAGGAATCCACCGTGTGGTAGGAGCCGTCCACCAGCGCCACGCTGATGTCCACCACCGGAAAGCCCAGCGGACCCTCCTTCATATATTCCAGCACGCCCTTTTCCACCGAGCCGATCCATTGCTTGGGCACCACCCCGCCCTTGATGCGGTCATGGAAGACAAAACCCGCGCTGCGTGGCCCCGGACTGATTTCCAGCAGCACATCGCCGAACTGGCCATGGCCGCCGGTCTGGCGTTTGTGGCGGCCCCGGGCGCTTGCCGGTTTGCGGATGCTTTCGCGGTAGGGCACCCGTGGCGCCCGTGTCGCCAGCGCCAGCCCATAACGGCTTTGCAGCTTCTCCACCGCCGCTTTCAGATGGACCTCGCCCTGCCCGGCCAGAAGAAAGTCGTGGGTTTCGGAATTCTGCTCGAACACCAGGGAAGGGTCTTCCTCGCACAACTTGGCGATGGCCGAGGAAAGCTTCACCTCGTCCTTGCGATCCTGGGCCGCCACCGCCAACCGGTAGACCGGCGTCAGGCGTTCCAACGCCATGCGCGCGCCGCCGGTCTTGGCGGTCGACAAGGTTTCGCCGGTGGCGAAAGACTCCAGCCGCGCCAGCGCCACCGTGTCGCCGGCCTGGGCATGGTTGCGCTTGATCTGCTTGTCGCCGGCCAGCGCAAAGATGCCGCCGATCCGCGCCTCGCGCCCGCCTGCGCCATGCAGCACCGCGCCGTCCTTGAGCTGGCCGCGCAGCACGCGTGCCAAGGACAGCTTGCCGCCATGCCCGCCATGGAAGGTCTTGAGAATCTGCACCTCAGTATCGTTGCCGGCAGGCGAAGGTCTACCTTCGCCTGCGCTGGCTCGAGAGCCAGCTACGGCCTTGCTGCGCGCCGCCACCGCACTTACTTCCGGCACATCATGGCGCAGCGCCTTGAGCAGCCGGCGCACGCCATTGTCGCCTTCCGCCGAGCCGATCAGAACCGGCACCAGCAGCCCCTCAGCCAGCTCGCGCTTCAGGTCGCCGAACACTTCCTCGCGCGGCGGCTCGACATCGCCCAGCAATTCTTCCATCAGATGCTCGTCATGATCGGCCAGCTTTTCCAGCATCTGGAAGCGGGCCTCCTTCTCGCGGGCGAAATCGGCGATATCCACCACTTCGCTGGCGCCGTGGGGGCGATAGACAAAGGCGCGTTCCAGCGCCAGATCGACAAAACCGGTGGCGACACCCTGTTCCCAGATGGGGATCTGGCGCAACAGAAGCGGCTTGTCGCTGGCTTCCTGCAGCGCCGCCATCAGCGCGCGCAACGGCCCGCGCGCCTTGTCGAACTTGTTGACGAACAGCAGGTGCGGAATGCCCGCATCCGCCAGCCGCTTGAGGAAAGGTTGCAGCATGCCGGCCTTGCCGGCTTCCGGCTCGCATACCACCACGGCGGCATCGATGCCGGACAGGACGTTGATGGTGTCGGCCAGGAATTCGATGGAGCCGGGGCAATCCAGAAAGGTGAATTCCTCGTCCATATACTGGGTGGTCAGCACATTCATGTCCACGCTCATCACCCGGGCGCGCGATTCCGGCGACGAGTCGCCCAGGCTGGAGCCATTGGCCACCGAGCCCTTGCGCGGGATGGCGCCGGTGATGACGGCTATGCTTTCCAACAATGTCGTCTTGCCGCCGCCATGCGGGCCGATCAGCGCGATGGCACGCGGCGTCGATTTTATCTTGGTGGTTTTCTCCTTGGCATTTTCCTGGGACATGCGCGCCTCCGTTGGGAGACCAGTGGCTTGACTGCCATTGGCTCGATGGTCCGAGCGCGGTCCGTGACGGGCCTGACGCCCTTCCAGATGGAGGATGCTCGCGCCGTTACAGGGCCAATGCAAGCGTCGGCGCGGCACCTGTCACAGAATTTGTCCCTGCCGCGGAAGCGAACGGCAGGGACAAAGCCGGTAAAGCCCGTTAAGCTTTGGGCACTTGCGGTACAGATGACCCGGAGTCCGGCGCCGGCAGATCCGGCCGAGGCGTATCGTTTCGCGCCATGTTGAGCGCAAAGGCGGCGGCGCCGGGATTCATCGCATCCACCATGCTGGACGGCATCAGGATGGTGGCGCCGCGTTCCTTGGTGGTTTCGTAGATGATGTTCATGGCGCGCAACTGCAGCGCTTCCGGGCTTGTGGCGTAAAGTTTGGCGGCGTTGAGGAATTTCTGCGCCACTTCTTCTTCCGCCGAACCCAGGATGACGCGCGCCTGCTTCTCCCGCTCGGCCTGGGCCTGGCGGCTCATGGCGTCCTGGAGATTGGCGGGGATGGCGACATCGCGGATCTCGACCGAATTGACGGTGACGCCCCATTCCGCCGTCTTGGCGCCGATCACTTCTTTCAGGGTGGCGTCGGCGGTCTTGCGCTCCGACAGAAGTTCCGACAGCACCGAGGACCCGATCATCTCCCGCAAGGACGTCTGGGCGACACGCTGCACCGCACTGACATAATCGGCGATCTCCAGCGCGGCGCGCTCGGCGTCATGCACCATCCAGAACACGATGGCGTCGACATTCACCGGCACCGTGTCCTTGGTCAGGGCCTGTTCGGCATTGACTTCGGTGGTGCGGATACGCTGGTCGATCCAGGTCGCGACCGCATCGAAGATCGGCACCAGGATGAAGAGGCCGGGACCTTTCACGGCATGGAGCTTGCCGAGCCTCAGGATCACCGCCCGCTCCCATTGCTGCGCCATCTTGATGGAGTAACCCAGGAAGATGCCGATCAAGGCCAGCACGATGGTGATGCCGATGGGCATGTCGGCCAGCCGCGCCAGCACCGCCCCGCCGATAAAGACAATAAAGACCAGGGCACTGATGGGATTCATGTGAACCTCCGTTTGTGAATTGTTTTGTGATCGGGTGCGGACGCTATCGATTGCTGCCGCGCGGCTAAGCGCCTGCGGTGGACGGCTCCAGGGCGCAGGACGCGCATTGCCGTCCTGCTTTTGAGGCTGGTTGCGCAGGATTTTGGTCAACTGCGTCCAGAAGGCCAATGCCGTGATGACGACAATGACGAAAACGATGTGATTGAGGGTGGAATGGCTCATGTCCGGCCCGCCAGCCGGGCCAGGGCTTCAATCAATTCTTCCAGGACGATGCCCTGGGCCTTTGCCTGGGCCGCGGCCTTATAGGCGAATTCCTGCACCTGCTTCTTGGTGTTGCGGAGCGGCGCCGCCTCGGTGACGAAGGTGCCCACGCCGCGCTGCCGGGACAGCACGCCTTCGCGCTCCAGTTCGGCATAGGCGCGCTGCACGGTGTTGAGGTCGATCTTCAGCGCCACCGCCACCTGGCGCATGGTGGGCACCTGCGTCCCCGGCTTGAGCACGCCGCGCCCGACCAGGGCCAGGATCTGCTCGCGCAACTGGACATAGATGGGGATGCCATTGTCCTGAACGGAGAGCCCTTCCAGCATTGTTCCATTGTATGCATACTTTCATACAATGGCAAGAGCGGGCAGCCGGCCGATAATACACTTGTATCTTGACTCCAAAATACGCGTGTATCAGGATGCCGACATGAAAACGAACAAGGTCCAGATTTCAGCGGCGGAAAGCCAGGTGATGGAGGCCTTGTGGCGCAAGGCACCCCTGACACCGGAAGAAATCATCGCCGCCACGGCAAAGGCCAATGACTGGGGCCCCGGGACGGTGCGCACCCTGATAACCCGCCTGCTGCGCAAAGGGGCGCTCGCAGGCGCGCGGCAGGAAGGCGGTTACTTTTACAGGCCCTTGATCAGCCGCGCCGACTATGTGCAGTCCGAGAGCCAAACCTTGCTGGACCGGCTGTTTGCAGGCCAGGTGGCGCCATTGGTGGCGCATTTCGTGACCCGGCAAAAGCTGACGAGTGCGGATATCAGGAAGCTCAAAAAGCTCATTGCGGAATTGGAGGAATGACGATGTCAGCCTTCCTGTTCTTGCTGGTCAAATTGAATCTGGCGATGGGAATGGCGATCCTTCTGGTGGCGCTGCTTCGCCGCCCTTTGCGCGCGTCGTTTGGCGCGACCATCGCTTATGCGATCTGGCTGCTGGTGCCGATAGCAGGCATTGCGAGCTTGTTTCCGCCGCGTGTGGCAGCTCCCCCGCCTGTCACGTTGGTGTCTGTACCGGCACCACCTGTCTCCGCCATCAATCACATCGCCCATTCGGCGTTGCGCGTTACGGAGCAACTGACAGGACAAGGCGCGCTTCCCGCAATCCCGGTGCCGCCTCCGGCAACAGTCCATGCCATGCCCGATACCGCGCTACTGCTTTTCGCGACCTGGGCTGTGGGTATGGTGTTGATGGCATTATACCTGATCCGGCTGCAGCTTCACTTCTCTGCCGCCGTGCGGCGGGGGGAAGCCGGGCCTGCGGTACTGGGTTTCCTGCGCGCCCGCATCGTGACGCCGGACAATTTTCAAGAGCATTTCACGCCACAGGAGCAGGCGGCGATCCTGGCGCATGAGCGTGTTCACCTGGCGCGGCAGGACGCCCGCATCAATGCGCTGACCGCGCTTCTGCGCTGCCTCTGCTGGTTCAACCCGATCATCCATTTGGGCGCCCGCTGGCTGCGCATTGACCAGGAACTGGCCTGCGATGCGACGGTCGTGGCGAGAGCAATCCCGCGCCAGACTTATGCAAGAGCGCTGCTGAAATCCCAGATGATGGTGACTTCGTTGCCTCTGGGCTGCAATTGGCCGGGGCCGCAGCACCCGCTGATCGAACGCATTGCCTTGCTCCAGCGCAAACCGCCCGGCGCCGTGCGCCGTCTCGCAGGCGTGAGCCTTGTGATGGTGGCGGCAACCTCTGCGGGCCTGGGTGCCTGGGCGGCCCAGCCTCCCGTCGCCGCAAAGCCTGTGGCCGCACAGCAACCCGGTTCAGCACTGGCCACGCTTGCGGCACCGGGTGCGGCGCTGAACTCAGCATCTGGCGCAGCAGTAACTGCACCAGCTCAAACCGCCAAGGATACCGGTCTCAACCCGCCTGCTGCCGAAGCAAATCCCGCCCGCAGCGGCAATGAGGCATCAGCGCAGTCGGAGAAGTTGGCAGTGCCGTCGCCTGATCTTTCACGCATTCTGCCCAATCAAAATCTGATGACACCGACCGTGGTTGCATCGAATGCCGAGCCTCTTGCTCCGGGCCAACCCATGATGAGCCCCTCACGTGCGACGACGCTGAATGATCAACCTGCGGGCCAGCCCGCCACGCGTGACCTTTCCGTCCAACGGGTTCAGGCATCGTTGAGCACGCCGCCTGCCACACTCCCGAAGTTGGACACGAATGCGCCGTACGAAATAACGAGGTGCGATTTGGTCGGTAGTGAGTCCGGCGGGGATTCCGATGGCACCCTCATGGGTCGCGTGACCTCGTCCACAACTGTCCAAGTGCCCTCTTTCGATTTTTGCAGAAGACACGGCTATTGGAAAAAAAGATATGGCTATCGGGCGGGATGGGGCCCCGGCGGGGGCGGGCCGTGTGAAAACCGCACCCACACAATCCTTAGTTCGATATGGGGTCGTTATTGTCCGGCCGAGCCATGGTTTACAATCAATTTGTTGTTCGCGAACCCGGCGGAGGCCAGCAAGATGCCGCTCGGCAGGGCGGTGAGGCTGAAAGGCGTTCCCTTTATCATAACCCAGAACAATGTTGATTACCTGGGTTTGAAAGATGCCAAGGTTCTGTACGCTGATCCGTTCGGGCGATGACAGGTTTGTACCTGACGACTGCTCGTCCGTTTGCGCGGGTCTGGCTTCAGAAGAAAAAACGCGTGTCGAACTGCACTTGGATATCATCGCGGCCATAGCCCAGGCCCGCCGGCACATATTCGCCGCGGCGGGAATGCATGGCGATGATCTCCCCGGTCAGCCGCACGCCGTCCAGCCCGGTCCAGGAGACCGCGCCGGTGGTGGCGTCGCCATCCTCGTTCCAATTGATGTTGGTGGCCCTGAGGCGCCGTGTCTGGAACAGATCCTCGCGGACACTGAAGCGCCAGTCGTCGAGATCGTAGCTGGCCAGCAGGAAGCCGGACTGGAATTTGGTGCTGTTCTCGGTGCCGCGCACTTCGACTTCGGTATAGCCGCTCATCTGCTGGGCGATCAGCACCAGGGGGCCGAATTGCGTGCGGGCGCCGAAATTCCAGAATTTGGTCCGCCATGCCTGGTCGCGCAAAGTGGCGGCCTCGGGCTCGCCCTGATTGTCATAGCGTGTAACCGAAAGCTTGACGATGCCGGGCATCTGCCAGGTGGCACCGGCATACCAGCCGACAATGCCGTCGATCTCGTCGAACATGCCGGTGCGCCCGGGCACCGGGGCGCGGAAGATGCGCAAGGTCTGGTCGGGAATACGTTCGCGCTCAAACAGCCCGAAGGGGCGGTCGTCCAGCGCCCAGCCGCGGTCGGCGATCAGAACACCGGCCTCGTCGTTGCAGCAGGTCAGCGCCCCGATCAGCGACAGGGTGCCCAGGCTGTTCTTCCAGCGCAGGGTGCCTTCGCTGCCGATGGTGCGCAGCTCATCGCCGATCCAGCTGTTGATGGCGGACGGCGTCAGGGTATAGGGGCTGGTCCAGCCGAGATCGTCATTCTCCAGGCTGATGGTGGGAAAGAAGGCGCCGGCTTTCACCGACCAGCCGATATCGCCCGCGAACTGGTCGTAGCGGATATAGGTCTCCAGCGCGTCCACCACACTGGGCGTGTCGGGATCGGCGCGCAGCACGCTGACCAGATGGACGCCTTGCAGGTCGAGCCCACCCAGATTGAAATCAGCCTGCAGCACACCCTCGGTGCCGAATTTCTGCTTGCCGCCATAGCGGAATTTCCCCAGCCCGCCGTTCAGCCAGCTTTGCGGCTGGGCGGCGATCACCGCGCGCGCGTCGAGATAACCGGTGATCGAAAGATCGTCGGTGAGGTCCAGGGCCATTGCATCGGTCGCGGCGAAGGCGGCGACCAGCATGGCCGCACATGCGAGGCCAGAGCGCATGCCCCCACTCTAGAGATGGGATGCTTAATCCCGGCTTTACGCCAAAGGCCGGGTTAATCGGTCCTTAATGCAGGAACTGTTTCAGGTCAGACTGTTGCAGAAACCCTGGATGCGGCGGCAGGCCTCTTCCAGCGCCTGGTTGGACGTGGCGTAGGAGAGTGAGGCGCGGTTCGCCACAGGCGAACGAAATGGTCCAGTGGACCATTTCGAGTGACGAACGCCGCGAGCTTGGGCGAGCGGCCGGAGCCGTTAGCTAAGACTGTTGCAGAACGTCTGAATCCGCTTGCAGGCTTCTTCCAACGCCTTGTTCGAGGTGGCGTAAGAAATACGGAAAAAGGGCGAAAGCCCGAACGCCGCGCCATGCACCACTGCGACCCCGGTCGATTCCAGCAACTCGCCCGCGAAATCGCCGTCGGTGGCAATCACCTTGCCGGCGCCGGTCTTCTTGCCGATCAGCTTCTTGATCGAAGGATAGACATAAAAGGCGCCTTCCGGCTTGGGGCATTCGATGCCGGTGGACTGGTTGAGCATGGACACCACCAGGTCGCGGCGTTCCTCGAAGATCTTCTGGAATTTCGGGATGAAATCCTGCGGCCCGTTCAAGGCTTCCACCGCCGCCCATTGCGAGATGGAGGCGGCGTTGGTGGCCGACTGGCTTTGCAGCTTGGCCATCGCCTTGATCAGGTCTTCGGGTCCGCCGCAATAGCCGATGCGCCAGCCGGTCATGGCATAGGCCTTGGAGACGCCATTCATGGTCAAGGTGCGCTCATACAGTCCGGGCTCGACTTCCAGGATGGTGGTGAACTTGAAGCCGCCATAGACCAGATGCTCATACATGTCGTCGGTCAGCACCCAGACATGGGGGTGCTTCATCAAGACATCGGTCAGGGCCTTGAGCTGTTCGCGGGTGTAGCAGGCGCCCGTGGGGTTGGACGGCTGGTTGAAGATCAGCCACTTGGTCTTGGGCGTGATCGCCTTGTCCAGCGCTTCCGGGGTCAGGCGGAAGCCGTTCTCCAGCGCGCACTCGATGATCACCGGCTTGGCCCCGCCCAACAGCGCGATGTCGGGATAGCTCACCCAGTAAGGCGCCGGCACGATCACCTCGTCGCCGGGGTTCAAGGTCGCCAGCAGCGCGTTGTAGATGATGGTCTTGCCGCCAGGGGCGACGAAGGTCTGCGACGGCTTATAGTCGATATGGTTCTCGCGCTTGAACTTGGCGGCGATGGCAGCGCGCAGTTCGGGAATGCCTTCCACGGCGGTGTACTTGGTCTGGCCGTCGCGGATGGCCTTGATGGCGGCTTCCTTGATGTTGTCCGGCGTGTCGAAATCCGGCTCGCCCGCGCCCAGCCCGATCACGTCACGGCCGGCGGCCTTGAGCTCGCGCGCCTTGGTGGTCACCGCGATAGTGGGCGACGGCTGAATGCGGCCAAGCGACTCGGCCAGGAAACCTTTGGGCAGCGGCATGGAAGCGACTCTCGCAAAATGGCGGGAGGGGGATAACAACCGCCGCCTTCCGGAGCAAGACAAGCTTGGACAGGCCCGCCATTCCTTTTCGGCAGGCAACCGCTTGCTGAGAGGATACCGGTAAATTGCGGGCGTTTTTCGGGGATTCAGCCGTGCCGTCAGGCCCGCGCCTTGCGCCGTGCCGGCAGGAAATGACGGATCAACCCCTGGTAAAGCCCGCCCCCCACCACGCCGCCCAGCAAGGGCCCCGCGATCGGCACCCACCAATAGCTGCCAGGCGACGGCAGGGCCGCACTGCCCCAGCCCGCCATCCAGGCAAACAGCCGCGGCCCCAGGTCGCGCGCCGGATTGATCGCCCAGGCTTCCAGATATCCGGCGCTGGCCCCGATAGCTGCCACCAGCAGTCCGATGATCAACGCCCCGGAATTGGCCTGGGGCGCCATGGTGTTGAATTCCTCGGTGATGGCGAACACGCCCAGCACCAGGATCGCGGTCAGGATGATCTCATCCACAAAGGCATGCATCACGGTGATGGCGAGGCCCGGATGGGTGAAGAACACGCCCGCGGCGCCACCGTCGGCCCGGGTCAGGTGATGCAGGTCGTTATAGTGATCGATTACCGGGCCATAGAGCAGATAGACTATGCACGCACCCAGGAAGGCGCCCACCACTTGCGCCGCGCTGTAAGGCAACACCTTGCGCCAAGGAAAGCCGCGATAGAGCGCCAGCGCCAAGGTGACCGCCGGATTGGCGTGGGTGCCCGACACCGCGCCGGTGATGTAGATGGCGATGGTGACCGACAGGCCCCAGGTGATGCACACGCCCCAATAGGCTGTCTGATAGGGACTGGGATCGTAGAGCGTGTACATGCAGGCCGCCGAACAGCCGATCACGATGATAATGAATACGGCCAGGGCTTCGGAGATCAATTCTCCGAAGCCGATCTTCCAGGCAGGCATGGCGTTCCCCGTATGCGTCTTCTTTGCCGCGATGCTAGCATGGGCTTGTGCAATTCCTGAGTCGGGGCAACGCCTGAGCCGCGCGATGATCAGACCCTTGCTGTTCGCGGTTCTGGCGGTGGTCGGAGCGGCGGTGCTGGCCGGCTGCAGCAAACCACAACCGCCGGTGGGCAAGTGGGAAGGCGGTTATGAGTCCGGCGGCGACCTGGTGGTGGCGCGGGTTGAGATATTGCCCAGCGGCCAGGTCAAGGTGATGGCGCCGGACTACACCAATGCCATCGGCCCGCGCGAGCAGATCGAGGAATTGCGGGCGCGGCTGGCGGCCAGCCTGGTCAATGGCTGGGCCGACGTGTCGGCTCGCAGTTTCGATTTCGACGGCAAGACGTTTCGAAAGCCCGGCGGCATCGCGCCCCAGATGGTGTGGGACAAAGCCACCAATCATATGACGCTCGAACTCTATATCGGCGCCCGCCCGGCGATGCCGGTGCCGTTAAGACCGGTGGACGATTTTCATGACAACCCTTTTGCGTCAGGCTGATGCGTGGTTGTGGGTTGATGTCCGCGGAATAAGTACGACGTTTCCGCCGATCGCGCTCGCACGATCCCCTATTAGCAAAACGCCGCGTTGACAAATTGTCCGCGACGCCTGAGCCTGCCCTGAAAAAGCCGACAGAAACGCTTTCTAGGGCTGGAAAACAGGTGGGTTCATGAAAATCTCGACGTCTTTCGCCGCCATCACCCTGGCATCGCTGCTGTGTGCAGGCGCGAGCATCGCGCAGCAGCAGGCGCCTGCCGGACAGACACCTGCAGGTTTGACGGAAGGCATGGACCCGGCCATCGCGCGGCGCATGGCGGTCGATCCGCCCTCCAACGCGCAGCTCAGCATCGCGCCCGCCACCAATGAATGGCTGACCTGGGGCTATGACCAGGAGCGCACCGGCTGGAACCGCGCCGAAACCACCCTCACCCCCAAGACTGTCGGCAAGCTGAAACAGATCTGGTCGACCCAGCTTTCGGTGCCGGTGGACAAATATGTGCTTTCCACCATGACCGCGCCCGTGCTGGTGGCCGGCGTCGCCACGGCGCAAGGCCCCAAGGACCTGCTCATCATCCATGGCGCCAACGACATGCTGTTCGCCGTCGATGCCACCAGCGGTCAAACCGTCTGGCAGAAGAGCTTCACCAATCCCAACAAATCCACCGCCCCTATCCGCGACTGGCTGTGTCCCAAGACCCCCAACGCCACGCCCACCATCGACAAGGCGCGCGGCATCGTCTTCTTCATCACCAATGACGGCATGCTGCGCGGGCTCTCCATCGCCGACGGCGCCGACCGGCTGACGCCGGTGTCCCTGGTGGCGCCTTTCGCCCGCGCCTGGAGCCTGAACCTGATCGACAATGTGATCTATTCGCCCAGCGGGCGCGCCTGCGCCGAGATCACCGACAAGACTTCGCTGGAATATACCGCCGCCATCTCGGGCCTGCGGCGCGCGGGCAGCGGCCCGCTGCTGGATGCCTCCGCCGTCAACGCCGCCGATGTGCACGACCTGGCCAAGCCGGTGGTGACGCACTTCTTCACCAGCGGTGCGCGTCCCGCCGCGCCCTGGGGCCGCGGCGGCGTGGTGCGCGCGCCGGGCGGCGTGGTGCTGGAAACCAGCGACGGCCGTTATGATCCGGCCGCCGGCGATTTCAGCGAAAGCATCCTGAAGCTTGCGCCCCGCGCCGCGCGCTTGATGGACAGCTACACGCCGTCCAACTGGATGGACAATCTGATGCACGACATGTCGGGTTCGGCCAATCCGGTGGTGTTCAACTTCGCCGGCAAGACCTTGCTGGCCGTGTCGCAGAAGGAAGGCGTGTTGCGGATTCTCGACGCCAACAATCTGGGCGGACAGAACCACATGACACCGCTATGGCAATCGCCCAAGCTGGGCAACGACCAGAAGACCGGCACCGATCCGGGACGCGGCGTATGGGGTGCGATCGCCACCTACGAGAATAACGGCCGGCGCTTTCTCTATCTCCCGATGCTGGGCAATCCGTCCAAGGACGCGCCAACCTTTCCCGTGACCAACGGGGCCATTCCCAATGGCAGCATCATGGCGTTCGAAGTGAAGAATGACGGCGGCAAGATCAGCGCCGCGCCGCTGTGGACGTCCTCCGACATGGTGATGCCCGATCCGCCGGTGGTGGCGAATGGCGTGGTCTATGCGCTGTCGACCGGCGGCCAGGCGATGCAGAACGGTGTGAAGCCCGGCGATCCGCGCATGCCCTATGACGTCAGCGCCGTGCTGCGCTCGACCCCTGTCGGCAACATGGTGCTGTATGCCTATGACGCCGAAAGCGGCAAGCAATTATGGTCCAGCGGCAAGACCTTGACCGACTGGGTGCATTTCAGCGAACCGGTGGTGGCGCTGGGTAAAATTTTTGTCGTCACCCATGACGGCCATGTCGCGGCATTCGGGCTCAAAAAATAGGCAGGCCGTTACAGACAGCCGGCGAAGGCGCCAGACAAGGCGAGTTTTTGTTTGCGCTGCCTCTTGTTGCAACCCGGCCATGCCGGCAGCGTTTATGACAAAAACTTGTAAACCGAAAAATTCCTTCGCTGGACCTGAGCAGCCCCCGGGTTGACGACATTCCGATACAATTTAGAAAGCCTCTAAGCCTTCACCTGAAAGGCTCCCGGGAGGAGACTTGCTACTGGCATTGTGTCCATTCGGCGCTCCACCTTAGGGATACAGCCATCCAGGACGGTCGGGCCGGTTTAGGTGCCCCCCACGTTAAGCCATAAGCCCGGCCGTCCAATTCCTTCTTCTCCCACCCGCGACTTCTCGCCCCCGGCGACAAAGCTTTACACCTCCAGCCCTTGCCACAGGCTTTGGCAGCGCCATATTTGCGGGACGGGGCCGATGCGGGTATCAGAGCGGTATCGGGGGCCTTGAGAGACAGATCATATAATCTGCGGCGCCGGCCGCCCCATTTTTTTGGCAAAGAGAGTTCGATGAAGTCCTTGTTTTCTAGCGCCTTTCTCCGTGGCGTGAGCGCCAGCGCGTTGGCCCTTGGCCTGGCGGCCTGTTCCGACCTGCCCCTGCCGCTGAGCCGCCCGGGGGATGTGCCTACGACTTTCACCGCCCCCAGCGACAAGACCGCGCCGGTCTGGCCCCAGGCCGGCTGGTGGACAAAATTCGGCGCCCCCGAACTGGCGCCGCTGCAGGAAACCGCCCAGAAGGAAAATCTCGACATCGCCCAGGCTGCGGCGCGGGTGCTGCAGGCGGAAGCCAATGACGGTGTCGCCCTGTCGGCCCTGTTTCCCACTCTTGGTGCCTCATTCGACGCCGGCCGCAGCGGCAGCAACACCCCCAGCCGCACCAGCGGCCTGCGCGCGCAAAATGCCTTCAGTGCCGGTTTGACCGCCAGCTACCAGCAGGGCTTTTTCGGCACGCAGTATCTTCAGCTTCAGGCAGCGCGCGAAGATCTGCGCGCATCGCGCTATGCCGCCGCCGTCACAGGCATCTCCACCTCGGCTTCGGTAGCGGATGCATACTTCACCATCCTGTCGCTCCGCGAACGCATCGCCATCACCAATGCCAATATCGCGGCCGCCAAGCGCATCCTCGCCATCACCCAGGCCAAGGTGAACAGCGGCGTCTCCTCCAACCTGGATTTGGCGCAAGAGCAAGCCCTGGTGGCGCAGCAGGAATCCACTTTGCCCGTCCTGATCCAGGCGGAAAAGAGCGCGCGCTATTCCCTCGCCATCCTTCTGGGCCGCGCGCCCGAAGGCTTCGATATCGAGGCGCAAAACCTGGACGGTATCGATGCGCCGTCGCTGCAGCCGGGCCTGCCGTCGGAACTGCTGCTGCGCAATCCTTCCATCGCCCAGGCCGAAGCCCAACTCTATGCCGCCCATGCCAATGTGGACGCGGCGCGCAGCTTTTACTTCCCGTCGCTGAACCTCAATGGCGGCACCAATTGGGGGCCTGTGTCCTCCCTGTCCAACCTTTTCGGGCCGGCGGGCTTTGCCTGGAACATCGGCGCCGGCGTGGCGCAGACCATCTTTGACGGCGGCCGCATCCATGCCCAGAACGATGCCGCCAAGGCCGCTCAGCAGGAGCTGATCGCCAATTACCGCAAGACCGTCTTCACCGCCTTCCAGGACGTGGAGACTTCGCTCGACCAGGTGAAGGCCTTCACCGATCAATTGGCCTTGATCGAAGTGCAGACCCGGGCCAGCGCTGAAGCCTTCCGCATCTCCGAACTGCAATATCGCGAAGGCACCATCGATATCACGCAACTGTTGATCAACCAGCAGTCCTTGTTCAGCGCCCAGCAGGCGCTGGTGCAGACCAAGCTGTCGCGGTTGGAGGGCCATCTGGCGTTGTACAATGCGCTGGGCGGCGGCTGGGACCAGAAGACCGATGACGCCAATTACAAGAACCAATTGGATTGGTGGCCTCTGTAATTTTTTAATGACCCCCTCCGGCCTACGCATCGCAAGCGATGCTACGGCCACCTCCCCCTCTAGTGCGCTGCGCGCACGATGGGGAGGCGGACCTGGGCTGCTGATAGATAAAAAGGGCGCCGCGAGGCGCCCTTTTTGTTTCTAGCGTAGATTGCCTGCGACAGCCTTTGGTTCGTAAGGCTCTTCCAGATATTTGACTTCCTCGTCGCTCAGCTTGATCTCTGCGGCGGCGATGGCGTCCTCCAGATGAGTCATCTTGGAGGCGCCGACGATGGGCGCGGCGACGCCCTTGGCCAGGAGCCAGGCGATGGCGATCTGGGCGTTGTTCTTGCCGTGCTTCTTGGCCGTTTTTTCCACCCGCTTCAGGATTTCGACATCGGCATCGCCGAAGGCCATGTCCAGGATATTGTCGCTTCTGGCGCGGGTGGTTTCCTTGCTCAGCGCTTGCGCCGCCTTGCGCCCCAGAAAGCCGCGCGCCAGGGGACTCCACGGGATCACGCCCACGCCATGTGCTCGGCAGAGCGGCAGCATCTCGCGCTCTTCCTCGCGATACACCAGATTGTAGAAATTCTGCATGGAGACGAACTTCGTCATCCCCATCCTGCCGGCAGTGGCGAGATAGTCCGCGAACTGCCAGGCATGCATGGAGGAGCCGCCGATGTAGCGCGCCTTGCCCGCTTTCACCACATCGTGCAGCGCCTCGATGGTCTCCGCGATGGGCGTGTGATTGTCGAAGCGGTGGATCTGATAGAGGTCGACATAGTCGGTGCCCAGCCGGCGCAGGGAATCGTCGATGGCATGCATGATGTGTTTGCGCGACAGGCCGCCATGGCGCCCATCCACCGGGAAGAAGACCTTGGTGGCCAGGACGTAATCTTCGCGCTTGGCAGCGAAGTCGCGCAGCGCGCGCCCCACCACCTTTTCCGAAACGCCGTTGGAATAGATGTCGGCGGTGTCGAAGAAGTTGATCCCCGCTTCCAGCGCCCGCTTGATGAAAGGCCGCGAAGGCTCTTCCTCCAGCACCCAGTCGCGCCACTTGGGATCGCCATAGGTCATGGTCCCCAGGCAGATGCGCGACACTTTCAGGCCGGTATCGCCCAGCCGGGTCATTTCCATTGCTATCGGTCCTTTCAAGAACGCGGAGTCTTAAGGCGCGGCCGCCAAAAGCCCAAGACAGCCCCCGGCGGTCCGGTGTCAACATAAGCCAAGCCCGGGAACTCATGGAACTTTCGGGCTTTCTCCGGCATTGTCGTTGGGAAATAGCCCACCTCCGGGCGCGCGAGGACCCGTGCCTCTTCGATGACATCCCTGGAAAACGAGGCGGCCCAACCGCAGGCCTGGTTCAAGCTGGACCGCGAAGGCCACAAGCTGGCGATCGGCGGCGCCTGGACCATTGCGGAAAGCGCCCGGCTAGACCGCGAGCTCGGCGCGCTGGACTGGAGCGGCCGCGGCGACATCGCAATCGACGCCAGCAAGCTTTCGCGGCTGGACAGTGCGGGGGCCTGGCTGTTGCTACGGACCCGCCGGGCTCTGGAAGCGGCGGGTGCCAAGGTCTCGGACTTCCGCCTGCCCGATCTGTACAAGCCGCTGCTGGAAAATCTCGACCAGCCATACAAGGCCGAGCCGCACAAGTCGCGCGTGCCGAAGGGCTTTCGCGGACGGCTGTACAGAATCGGCCGCGCCACCATGCATTTCTACAGGCAGACCATTTCAATCCTGGGCTATCTGGGACGTGTCACGGTGGAAACCGGCGAGGCCATCGCCAGGCCCAAACACAATCTGCGTGTTGCCGCCATGTTTCATCAGGTGGAAGAAACCGGCATCAATGCGCTTCCCATTGTCGGCCTGCTGGCCTTCCTGATCGGCATCGTGCTGGCCTATCAGGGCGCCGACCAGTTGAAACGCTTCGGGGCGGAGATCTTCACCATCAATCTGTTGGGCGTGGGGGTGCTGCGGGAAATCGGCGGATTGATTACCGCCATCATTGTCGCAGGACGCAGCGGCTCCGCTTTCACCGCCCATATCGGCACCATGCGCGTCAATGAAGAGATCGACGCCATGCAGACCATGGGATTGAACACCGTCGATACGTTGGTGCTGCCGCGCATCATCGGTCTGGTGATCGCCCTGCCGCTGCTGACCTTCTACTCCGACATCATCGGCCTGATCGGCGGCGCCTTCATGTGCTATTTCCAGCTTGGCATCACCATTCCGGTCTTCCTGCGCCAGCTCAACGAAGCGGTAAACGTCAATACCTTGATGGTAGGGCTGATCAAGGCGCCCGTGTTCGCCTTCGTGATCGCCCTGGTTGGTTGCTATGAAGGCTTCCAGGTCGAGCGCAACGCCGCCAGCGTCGGCCAGCTCACCACCCGCTCGGTGGTCGAAAGCATTTTCCTGATCATCGTGCTGGACGCCGCCTTCTCGGTCATGTTCTCGGTACTGGGGATCTGATGGCGCCGCAAAACGGAAACGGAGAAAAGGAAGTCGTCATCCGGGTGCGGGGTCTGGTGAACGCCTTCGGCAGCAAGGTGATCCATGACCATATCGACCTGGACGTCTATCGCGGCGAAGTGCTGGGCGTGGTGGGCGGCTCCGGCTCGGGCAAATCGGTCCTGCTGCGTGCCATCATAGGGCTGATCCGCCCCAGGGAGGGCTCGATCGAAGTGCTGGGTCAGCCCACAACCGGAGAAATCGAAGGCCCCGCCATGCAACGGCTGGAAATGCGCTGGGGCGTACTGTTCCAGGAGGGCGCGCTGTTCTCTTCGCAGACCGTGGCCGAGAACATCCAGGTGCCCTTGCGTGAGTACACCGCCATGAGCCAGACGCTGATGGATGAAATAGCCGAAATGAAGCTCACCATGGTGGGCCTGCCCTGCGATACCGGCGACAAATATCCATCGGAATTGTCCGACGGCATGAAAAAACGTGCCGGCCTGGCGCGGGCCCTGGCGCTGGACCCCGAGCTTCTGTTCCTGGACGAGCCCACCGCGGGGCTCGATCCCATCTCCGCCAACCAGTTCGACGAATTGATCAAGCGGCTGCAGAAGGCGCTGGGCCTCACGGTTTTCCTGGTCACCCACGACATCGACACCTTGCGCGCCGTCACCGACCGCATTGCGGTTCTGGTCGACAAGAAACTGGTGATCGGCACCATCGCCGAACTGCGCAAGAGCAAAGACCCCTGGATTCAGGACTATTTCTCGGGCGTGCGGGGCCGGGCGGCCCTCTCTTCCATGGACAAGTCTTCCATAGACAGGTCTGCCGCGGACATGCCGCCCAAGACGACATCAGAGGAGGCGCACTGATGGAAACCAAAGCCAATTATGTCGCGGTGGGCGCCTTTGTGCTGGCCTGCGTCATCGGTTTGGTGGTGACGATCATGTGGCTGGCGGGCGTCCAGTACAGTCAGGAATATGCCTATTACCAGGCCTATTTCAAAGGACCGGTCACCGGCTTGGGCAAGGGCACCACCACCCGCTACAACGGCATCGATGTGGGCCGCATCACCAACCTGGAATTCGATCCCAGCGATCCGCAGCGCGTCATCGTCACCATGCAGGTCCAGCCCAATCTCAATATCCGCGAAGACAGCGTCGCTTCGGTCGAAAGCCAGGGCTTTACCGGCGGCTCATTCGTCGAGATCACGGGCGGCACCTCGGCATCGCCTTTGCTTGTGGCCCATGACGACCAGCGTTATCCGGTGATCCACACCAAACAGTCCACCTTTGCCCAGTTGCAGCAATCGGCGCCGGAAGTGATCGCCAAGCTCAACACGGCGGTCTCCAGGCTCAATGACCTGCTTAACGACAACAACCGGCGGGCCATCGGCCATGTGCTGGCAAACCTGGACGAGACGACCCAGGCGATTGCGCGGCGCAGCGCCGACATCGACGCCACCATAACCAATGCCAACAAGGCGATGGCCAATCTTACCCAGGCCACGACCGATCTGCGCCCCACCCTGCAGCAGGTGGACCTCACGGTCCGCCGCTACGGCAAGGTGGCCGACGATGCCGATGCCTTCATCAATGGCGACGGGCTGGCGCAGCTTTCCGACCTGATCGGCGAGATGCGGCGGCTGGTTTCCAACCTCACCCAGGTTTCCGACCAGATCAACCGCCAGCCGACCAAGCTTCTGTTCGGCGACCGGCGCAAGGGATATGAACCCAAATGAGGCAGCACATGATGCAACGGCGGTTCTTGCTGGCGGGCGCATCCCTTTTGATGCTGTCGGCCTGTGGCGGCAATCTGCTGGGGCCGCCCGATGCGGGCACGCTTTATCCCGTGCGCCCGCCTTTCCCGGCCGGCAGCGGCGAGAAGGTCGGCTGGGCGCTCTCCATCCTGCGTCCCGATGTGGCGGCGGGCCTGGATAGCGACCGTATCGCGCTGATGCAGCCGGATGGCAGCATGGACTATTACGCCAAGGCCAATTTTCCCGACCGGGTGCCGCCCCTGGTGCAGCAGGCGCTGCTGGATGCCTTTGAGGCGTCGGGGCGTATCGATGCGGTGGCGCCGGAACAGGCGGCGCTGCATGCGGATTACAACCTGGTCACCGAGGTGAAAGACTTCGCCTCTCACTATGCGCAAGCCGACGGCATTCCCAAGGTGACGGTGAGCATCACCGCCAAGCTCACCACCGCCCATGGCCGGGCGATCGTGGGCAGCTTCTCGACCAGCCAGACGGTCAACGCCTCGGTCAACAGCGCGGGCGCGGCAGCGCAGGCGCTGCAGCAGGCGCTGGGCGCGGCGGTCACCCAGATCGTCAACTGGACGCTCACCGCACCGATGCCGCCGGCACAGCAGCCGAATGCTTCACCTGGTGCTTCGCCCGGCAAGCCGGCGGAGCAATTGCTGCACGACAGCACGCGCGGATCGAATCAGCTGCGCGACAAACTGCCCGCACAATAGTTCCCAGTGTCGTGGTTCAAAGTTCGCAATATCATCGATATCGCGCGTCATGCGAACTTTGAAACCAAAACGACACTGGGATTCAATAAGTTACTAGTGTCCTTCGATTCCGAAATTCGCCAAGAGCCCGATATGGAGATCATGCGAATTTCGGAATCAGGACACTAGCGCCGCAAAAAGACCGCGGAACTTCCCGGGCCATTCGGGTGTTGTGTTCCTGTAATATTGAGAAATCTCCCCATGCTGAAATGGGCTCTCGTTTTCCTGGTGATCGGCTTGATCGCGGGGCTTTTGGGTTTTACCGGGATCGCCGGCACCTCCATCGCCATCGCCAAGACCCTGTTCTTCATCTTCCTGGTGATTTTCCTGGTACTCTTGATTGCCGGACTCACTGTGGCGCGGCGGGTCTGACGGAACGGGAACAGGACGATGCGCCGCCACCTCTTCGCCGCCGTCCTCCTGGTCCCCGCCGCAGTTTCTGCTGCTTCCTACACCGGACTGTTTTCATCTCCGCGGTCGGCCATGGCGCAGACCCCTTCGGCGCGTGTCGCCCATGACTGCGATGAACGCTGCAAGCCGGATTGGATGGATGCCCATCTGAGAATCGATCAATTGCAACTGGTGGGCACGGCGGAAAGCTACAAGCAGCGGCCCACGAGTTCTGTGATGGGCATGATCCGCATGGGCGGCAAGGAAGGCGCCCAGGCGCTGGATTTCGGCCAACCCACGCTTACGGCGCAGTTGGACAAAGACGTGCGCGCGCTGCAGTTCGACGTCGCCTATGACCCCAAGGGCGGCGCCTACAAGAATCCCGCCATTGCCGGCATGGCGATGGAGCTTTTGCCGGACGACTATCTCAAGGCCATGGCCAAGCCGGGCTTCAAGGCGATCCATGTGCTGGACGTCGATTACCGGTCCTCCTGCCTTGCCCTGTCGGATTGCCTGAAAGAGGTCGCGGCCTGGTCCAAGGCACATCCGCGCCATCTGCCCATCGTCATCAGCTTGACCACCAACGACGCCAAGACGTCCATGCCCGGCGCCGGCACGCCCCTTGCCTGTGACGAAGCGGCCCTTGATGCGCTGGAGGGCGAAGTGCGCGCCGCTTTGCCGGACGATCAGCTGATCACGCCGGACCAGCTTCAGGGCAAATATCCCAGCCTGCGCGAAGCGGTGCTGGCACATGCCTGGCCCAGGCTGGACGCGGCGCGCGGCAAAGTGATTGTGGTGCTGGACGACAGCGCGGCAAAAGCGAAAGCCTATCAGGGCGCACGCAAGTCGCTGGAAGGCCGCGCCATGTTCGTGGCCGCCGATGAACATTCGCCGCTGGCGGCGTTTCTCTCCATTCCCGATCCGGTGAAGGATGGGGCCCGCATCCGCCGCGCAGTACAGGCCGGCTTCATGGTCATCACCCGGGCCGATGAGCAGACGCGGGAAGCCCGCGACAACAAGACAGCGCGGCGCGAGGCGGCCTTCGCCAGCGGCGCCCAGATCGTCCAGACCGATTTCGCTGTGGCGGACCCGGCCATCGGTCCCTATCGCGTCACCCTGGCCGACGATGCCGAGGCGCTGTGCGGCGCAACGCTGGCCTCCGAACATTGCGTCGGCTTTTCTGCCCCTCGCCCCGATTTGCGCGCCGTGGCCGCGGCGATGCCATAGAGCGCAATCGGGTGAAGTGCAGAGCGCTTCACCCGAAAATTGCGCGACAATCAAAAAACCAAGGGCAGCTCCTTCACCGCTTCCGCCAGATCGCGCCAGGGCTGGATGTCCCAGTGATTGGCGGCCAACGGCGATGGCGAAGGCAGGATGAAGACGCGAGTGTCGCCCAGCCGTTCCGGCTGTTCGCCGGCCCCCGCCTTCGCACCCATCACCTTGCGCCCGCCATTGAGACTGGTGAAAGCCAGGATGGCGGGCTTGAATTTGCGGATGCGGGCCTTGAGCGCGGCCACCGCTTCCTGGCCCAGCGCATCCTTGGGCAGTTGGTGATCCATGCCATAGGTGTGCTTGGCGATATCGGTGAGCCCGATGCCAAGGTCCCACAAGCTCTCATAGTCATGCGGCATGAAGCGGCGCGGCGTCAGCCCGACCTTGTGCAGGGTGGCCCAGAACTTGTTCTGGCTGTGGGCATAATAGGCCTGCTGCAGCGCCGACTGGCGCCCCGCGGCGGTGCCGCAGAAAACCAGCTTCAGGCCCGGCCTCAGCCGGTCGGGGAGAATGTGTTTTTTGGCCATCTAGGGAAGAGAAGCAAACCAGCATATTCCGCGGCACGCACGCAAGTCCCTGAAAGTCTGCGATGAAATGAGCGATTTTTGGCAGAGACAGGCGGCAGCCGGCTGTGCAAATCTTGGCAAAACAAGAACCGGGAGGCCTCCATGACTTTTTTGCCCACGCGCCGCCATTTCCTCCAGACCTCCGCTGCGCTCGCAGGCACCACCGGACTCGGTCTGGGCATGGCCCAGGCCAAGCCGCTGTCCTTCCGCTACGGTTATAGTGCCATCTCCTGGGGCACCAATATCGAGGAAGCCATCAAGGTCGGCCAGCGTGTCGGCCTGCCGGGTATCGAGCCCTTCCGCCAGAATGTGGTGAACTATCTCGACAAGCCGCTGGCCCTGAAAAAAATCATGAGCGACCACGGCCTCACCATGGTGACTTGCTCCAATGGCGGCGGGCCGGATTTTTCCGGCAACTTCTACGATCCGGCCAAGGTCAAGAAGACCATCAGCGATCACGTCAAATTCGTCCGTGAATTCATCGTGCCGTTCGGATACTGCGACCACTTCAAGATGAACATGGGATCGCGCCCCCCGGGCTATGACACCACGGACGAGAACATCAAGGTCTGTGCCGACGCGCTGAACCAGATCGGCGAACAGATCATCAAGATGGGCATCAAGCTGGCGCCGCATCCCCATGTGAACTCGCTGGTCCAGACAGACCATGAAACCCGGCTGCTGATGAAGCTGACCGATCCCAGATATGTCTGGCTGACGGCCGACACTTCGCATCTGACCTTGGGCGGCATGGATCCGGTGGTGATCATCAAGGATTACTGGCCGCGCATCGCCGAAATCCATTACAAGGACGCGCCCAAGCACCTGCGCGGCAGCAAGGTCGTTGCGGTGCCGCGCACCGGCGACGACGCCGGCGGCCATGGCTGGTTCCGCAACCTGAACGATGCGGACGGCGGCGGCGTGGACTTCCCCACCATCCAGAAATTCCTCATCGCCCAGAACTTCAAGGGCTGGGTGGTGCTGGACCTGGATGCTTCGATGATTCCCAAGGGCAGCAACATGGAAGAAGTGCTGAAGGGCAACATCAAGTATATGGTGGATGTCCTGCATGTGGATCCCAAGACGGTTTAATCTCGCGCTTGTTCTGCTGGCCTGGCTGTGCGCGCCGGCCGGCGCGGCCACGATTACCGTTCTGTCGCCCGCCTCCGCCGCACCAGGACTGAAAGCGCTGGCCGCGCCCTTCACCGCCCGGACCGGCATTGCCGTGACCGTGGCGGGCGGGGCGCGCAGCCGGGTGCTCGACACCCTGAAAGCGGGCGGCCCGGCCGATGTGGTGGTGATGCCCACCAACGACCTTGTCGAGATGCCCACCGTCGCCGGCATGACGCCTTTGGGGCACATCGCTGTGGGCGTCGGTGTCAGAGCCGGCACCAAAGTGCCGGACGTTTCCACGCCGGAGAAATTTCGCGCGGCGCTGCTGGCCGCCAAGGGCGTAGCCTATGCCGATCCGGCCGCCGGAACATCGGCCGGCAAGATCATCGAGCAGATGCTGAGCGGGCCGGAATTCAAGACCGTCAAGCGCGTGCCGGTGCAAGGCCTGGCGGTGAGCGCACTATCGAGTGGCCAGGCCGATATCGCCCTGCAGCTGTTGCCGGAGCTTGCCGCCGACAAGAGCGTCGCGCTGGCCGGGCCGGTGCCGGAGACGTACGGCGCGAGCGTGGATTTTTCCGCCGGCATTGCCATGGTTTCGATGGATGCGGTAGCGGCGCAGGCCTTCATCAGCTTCATCACCGATCGCCAGAACGCGGCGCTGTGGAAACAGAATGGCGTGGCGGTGTTGGGCTATTGATTCCAGCGATGTGCTGCAATTGCACAGTTTTTTGGCAATTTGACCCGTAACATCGTTTGATTCCCATTTCATAAGGCCTTTTCAAGCATGGGAATTGGTGCCTTAATGGTGCGACGCAGCATTGGAGGCACTCCATGGGCCAGGAACCAACCACCACGTTCTTCAGCCATGTGAAGCCGGGCGATACGCCCTACAAATCCGGCGGCTTGCGCGATTTCTTCCTGTATCGCGACCTGGGGATCGCCGGTGCCACCAACGGCAAGGTGATCGCCCATCTGGTCAAGGCCAATATGGCGCCCACCGACGGCACCGGCTGGCACTTTCACGTCTGCGATTTCCAGATCGTGATCATGATGAAGGGCTGGGCCCGCTTCATGTACGAGGACAAGGTCACCTTGGTCGAAGCCGGCGATGTGGTGCATCAGCGCCCCGGCATGGTGCATTACCTGTTCGATTACTCTCCCGACATGGAATATCTGGAGATCGTCTCGCCGGCCGACTTCGGCTCGGTGGAGGCGCCCGCCGCCACCGATCAGGTACCTCCGGTCACGCCCTGGAAATGATCATTCCAGCGCGGGCACAACGCTCTTGGGCGCGGCGCTGAGCTTTTTGATGATTTCGATTTCCCGCTCCCGATACGGCGTGCCGTCGCGGTACAGAAGATCATGGTGCCACACCACCGGCGGGCGTGAGGTATAGGGCCGCTGCCAACTGTCCCATGGCAGGGTGGTCTGGGTCTTGCCCTCGACAAAGCCCCAATTGATCATGCCGACATTGCGGCGCTTGCCGATGGCGAGCACCGTGTCGATGGTCGAGCCCGCACCCCGCGCCATATATTCGGTGCAGATCACCGGGCGCCCATAGCTCGCCAGCGAGACGGCACGCGCCTCGAAAATCTCCGGCCAGCTGTAATCGTGGAACGAGATCACATCGGACTGGGTGAGCTGGGTCTTCTCCACCGTATTGAGACCATCCAGCTTTTCCCAATGATCGTGATGCCAAATGCCGCTGGTCAGAGGCTGGGCGGGATTGGCCGATCGCGCCCATTCGAAGACCTGTGGCAGCAGCCGCGCGACCTGATCGAAGCGCGCCTGGCTGGTGTCGGGATAGGAGCTGCCATTGGTGTTGTCCGGCTCGTTCCACACGTCCCAGCCCAGGATGCGGTCGTCCTTGGCAAAGCTGCTCACCACGCCTTTCACATAAGCTTCCAGCCGCGAATATTGCGCCGGGTCGGCCAGGGCCTTGGCGCCCGGCCCCTGCACCCAGCCGGAATTGTGCACGCCGGGAATGGGCGGATGCTGCGGCCCAAGCCGGGGATCGGGGTCCCAGCAGGAGTCGAACAGCACCAGCAGCGGCTTGATGCCATGCCTGGCGGCGATGGCCAGAAAGGCGTCGATGCGCTGCTTGAAGCCGGGCGCATCCTGCTGCCACAGCGCGTCATGCAGGAACACGCGCATGGTGGTCATGCCCATGGCTTGCGCCCAGCCGAACTCCTTGTCGATCGCGGCGGGATCGAAACTGTCTCCCTGCCACATCTCAAGCTGGTTGATGGCATTGGCGGGAATATAGTTGCTGCCCACCACCCACTTCTGCTTGGCATACCAGGCATTCGCCTCGGCCGGTGTCCAGCGTTCGCGCCCGGCGGCCGGCACGGCAAGCATGGTCAACGCACAGATCAGCAAAAATTGTTTCATGCTTTCCCCCATGGTCCTCACGCCGCGACAGGCTCAGCATGAGGATTTGGTCTTTTCCTCATCCTGAGCTTGTCGAAGGATGCGGAAAAGACAAGTGCTCCCTCGCCGCGTGAACAGCGGACTTATGGGATGCGCGGATCTTCGCCGGTATGGGCGCGGCGGATGGCGGCCTTCAGCTTGGCGTCCAGCTTGCCGGAGTCCAGGATCACCTTGCCGGCCTCCGCATCCTTCACCGCCTCGAAGGGCACGGTAAAGTCGCCTGCATTCTCGATATAGACCACCAGTTCGTGCTTGCGCACCTGGCGCACGGCGCCGAAACCCTTGTCGCCGTCGTGCAGGAACACGTCGAAGCCTTCGCGGATATTCTCGTGCATGGTGTGCCTCTAAAGCGCAATCCGGAACATCGGAATCGATTTCCGGCAAATTGCGCGACAAACCTGGACTCTAGAGCATGATCCGGTTCCTTTGAAATCGGATCATGCTCTAGTAATAGCGCGGAATCGGTCCCACTTGCGGTGTGATGTTGCCGCCCATATCGAACATCACTTCGTCAACATAGCACCAGCCCCAGCCTTCCGGCGGATCATAGCCCTCGATGATGGGATGTTTGGTGCGGTGGAAATGCTTGGTGGCATGCTTGCCGCGCGACTGGTCGCAGCAGCCGACATGGCCGCAAGCACGGCAGATGCGCAGGTGAAACCATTCCCAGCCCAGCTCCAGGCATTCCTCGCAGCCTTTGCTGCCCGGCGTCACGGTCTTGATGCTGTCGAGATGGGAGCAAAAATCGTCGGCCATTACGGCTCTCCCGGCGCAGGCACGATCATTCCGCCGCCACCTTCTGTTCCTGTTCCGCGCGCCGCTTCGCCAGCCAGGCATGGATGGCCGACACCACCGTCGAGCCCTCGCCCACCGCTGCCGCCACCCGCTTGACCGAGCCGCAGCGCACATCGCCCACCGCGAAGATGCCGTCCTTGCTGGTGGCGAGCGGATGACGCCCATCGCTGCCGGTGACGATGAAGCCATTGTCGTCCAGCTTCACGGGAGAGTTGACCAGCCAGTCGGTATTGGGATCGGCGCCGATGAAAGAGAAGACATGGCCGACATCGCAGCTGGTCACCTCGCCCGTGTCGCGGTTGCGCAACTGCGCCTTGCTGAGATTTCCTTCCGCACCTTCCAGGCCGCAAATCTCGGTGCGCAGTACCACCTCGACATTGGGCAGCGCCCGGATGCGGTCGATCAGATATTGCGACATGGAGGATTCCAGGTCCTTGCCGCGCACCACCATCCAGAGCTTCTTGACCTTGCCGGCCAGGAATACGGTGGCTTGGCCCGCGGAGTTGCCGGCGCCGGTCAGGATCACCTCTTGTCCCGCACAAAGCCGCATCTCCACCGCGCTGGCCCAATAGTGCAGGCTGGTGCCCTCAAAATCCTGAAGATTGGCAATGTCCAGGCGCCGGTAGCGCGCGCCGCCGGCCAGCACCACGCTGCGCGCGGTCACGGTCTCGTCGTTGCCGAGCTTGAGGCGGAAATGCGCGCCATCGCATTCCAGCAGCGATCGTACCTCGACCGGAATGGCGATCTCGGCGCCGAACTTCTGCGCCTGATTGTAGGCGCGCGCCATCAGCGGCAGGCCGGCGATGCCGGTGGGAAAGCCCAGATAATTTTCGATGCGGGCGGAAGCGCCTGCCTGGCCGCCGAAACTGCGGCAGTCCAGGACCAAGGTGGAAAGACCTTCCGACGCGGCATAGACCGCCGCCGCCAGTCCCGCCGGGCCGGCGCCCACGATCACGGTGTCATACACCATGCCGGGATCGATGGGACGCACCAGGCCGATGCAGCGCGCCAGTTCGCCTTCGCTAGGATTGCGCAATATCTCTCCGCCGGGACACAGCACGATGGGCAGATGTTCGGGCTGAATGGTGAAGCGTGCCAGCAACGTTTGGGCGCAACCGTCCGAATTGGAATCCAGGGCGCGGTGGGGATGGCCGGCCCGTCGAAGGAAATTCTCCAGCCGCAACATATCGCCCGACCCGAAGGGGCCGATCAGGATGGGACCGGTCTGGCCCGCCTGCAGCAAGCCAACCCGGCGCAGGATCAGAGCGCGCATCAGCCGCTCGCCCAGTTCGGCTTCCTGCACCAGCACGTCGCGCAAACGCCGCGCCGGCACGACAATGGCCTCGACCGGACCCACCGCAACCGCATCCACCAAAGCGGGCCGCTCGGAAAGCTGCGCCAGCTCGCCCAGGAAACCGCCGGGCCCATGCTGGGTGATCGATTCACGTCCGGAAACGGCGCCGCCTTGGCGCACATCGATCTTGCCGTTGAGAACAAAGGCCAGACCGGCAGCGACCTCGCCGGCTTTCATGATCATCTCGCCATCGGCGAAGTGACGGACTTCGCCAAAACGGCGCAGCCGCGCGAAGTCGAGATCGTCCAGATGCGGAAACATCTGATGACGGCGCGTGTCGAGGAGGGAGGGAGTTTCAGCCATGGGTGCGAGCGTACAGAAGGGCGCTGCCAGCGTCATCCCAGAACTTGGGTGAGGACTTGGGTGAGAACTGGGGCTCGAACTTGGGAACTAGCGCCGGATCAGGCCCGCGGCCTTCAAGGCCCGCTCGATCAGGGCTTCGAGTTTCGGTTTTGTGACGCTGTTCGCCCGTTCGGCCGGCGTGACCAGAGTTGCCTCGATTTCCGGCAGCACCGGCTCTGATGTGTTCACGGGTATTTTCACTGATGCTTGCATGGACTGGGCCCAGAAAGCCGGCCGGGACACGATTGCCGGTTCCAAACCCCAGAACTGCGCAATAAGGCGACTGGAGGAAATGCCTGCCTCCAGAATGAAAGGACCCGGCTGGCCCAGGTCACGGGAGTCGATGGGCGTGCCATGACCCAGCGCGGGAAGGGTATAGACTTCCAGCCTGTCTCCCCAGTGGAGGCGGATTGCGCCGTCCACCATCTCCTGTTTGGCGTCCGTCAGCGAAAGCCCGTGCAGATCCGCCCATTGCGCCAGGCTGGCCTGGGCATTGTTGATGTTCACGGTGGTGTCCAGCGCGCCGTGCCAGATGGAGATTTTCGGCCACGGACCTTGATGGCCGGACGCGGCACGCACGGCATCGCCCCATTGAGAGGGCGTGCGCAGCGGCGCGCTGCGCATACTTTCCAGCGCATCGCGCACATCGCGTGCCGCGCCATAAGCAAGACCCGCAATGATCGCGCCGCCGGCGAAGAGTTCGGGATAGGTCGCCAGCATCGCCGCCGTCATGGCGCCGCCCGCCGACAGGCCGGTGATGAAGACACGGGAGGCATCCAGCCGGTGCGATTCCACCATGGTCTGGATCATGGCCGCGATGGAACAGGCTTCGCCTTCGCCACGGGTGATGTCTTCGGGATTGAACCAGTCGAAACAGGTGTGCGGATTGTTGGCGGCCTTCTGCTCCGGCGCCAGCACCGCAAAGCCCAGCTCATCGGCGAGCTGGCACCAGCCCGCGCCCAGGTCGTAACTTGCCGCGGTCTGGCCGCAGCCATGCAGGGTCACCACCAGAGGGGCGCCCGCCTTGAGCCCCTCAGGGAGATACTGGAACATCCGCAGATTGCCGGGGTTGGGGGCAAAGGCGGTTTCCGTCAGCGGTGTGGCCCCGGGAATGGGGCGCGGTTTCAAGGGATTCGCCCTGGGGCGAGGTCTGTCAGATCGCATCAGGGCCACCAATCTACGCCACACAACGTTCCTCCAAATCTATGTTGCAGCGCAGCAATTACAAGCCCCCCGTATTACAAGAATTGTGGACTACAACCACTACAACCCGTTTCGGCTGACCCTCTGCGGCCCACCCCAGATGTCCCCGATCGTCGCAGATGACTAAGTCTTAATACAGCTTGAGACCGGCCAAAGTGCTCACGCGTTGCCTGAAAGCCTTGGTGCGCGTCACACTCGCACCGCTTACCAACCGAGGAACAGGCATGTTCTGGAAGATGGCGATGGCGACATCTCTGCTGCTGGCGACTTCCGCCTTTGCGCAGGAGCATGGCTCGGAAACCGCGCCCACCCCGACCAGCTACAACCAGGATACGCCCATCGAGGTGCTGGCGGCGGACCCGGCTGCGGCGGCTATCCTCAACAAGGACCTGCCGGGCTTGCTGACCGATGCGCAATATCCCGTGTTCAAGCGCATGAGCCTGAAGACGATCCAGCAGGCTTCGGGCGGTGACCTCAGCGCTTCGGATGTCGACAAGACCGTGGCCGATCTGCAGGCTTTGCCGCAGCACTGAGGTAAAACGACTTTCGCCTCTAATTTGCGCAATCCCCGACCGCGACCCTAAAGTGCCGCCATGGAGCAATATCTCTATTTCGGTAGCCTGGGACTGCATGAGCGCCAGTTCCAGATTCCCAATTTCATCGGCCTGGCGCTTCACCCCGCGCATGACCGCGAGGTCAAGCACGACCTGGCTGCGCCCCTGCCCTATGCCGACAACAGCATCGCCAAGATCCAGGCCCAGGATGTTTTGGAACATCTGCCGCTGGAGAAAGTGCCTTTCGTGCTGGACGAGATCTACCGGGTGTTAAAGCCCGCGGGCACTTTCCGGCTCAGTGTTCCGGATTATCGCAGTCCGGTGCAGAAACGCCGTTCTCTCTTTGACGCGCGCGGCCGGGTGATCGGCGATCTGCTGATGGGCGCCACCAGCTATCTGGACGCGGCCACCGGCGAGGCCAGGATACGCTTCAGCGAGGATGGCGACGCCCATCTCTGGTTTCCGCGCTACGAGGTGATCACCCATCTGGTGCTCAAATCGGAAATCCGAAAGGCGCAGATTCATTTCTATCAGGCCTTCGTGGACGACCACAGTTTTCTGTGCGAGCCGGTGCCGGAAAACGAGATGTTCGTGCTGCGCGCCGCACCCCATGACCGCCGCGCCGGCGGCGCACCCACCTCCATCATCGCGGATTTCGTCAAATGAAACACCGGCTCGCACTCCTGTTGCTGCCAGCGATGCTGGCCTCTGCATCCCCCGCATCGGCGGACACACTGACGGTGGGCCCCGGAAAGACGTATGCGCTGCCCAGTGCGGCGGCGGCGGCGGCGCAGGCCGGCGATACCATCCAGATATTTCCCGGTACCTATACGGATTGCGCGCAATGGAATGTGGATCGTCTTGTCATCGAGGGCGTGGGCGCGGATATCACCATCACAGGCCCGGTCTGCGGCGACAAAGGGCTGTTCGTCACTCGCGGCGCCGACATCACCGTGCGCAACCTGACATTCAAAGGCGCCCGTGCCACCACGCACAATGGCGCCGGTATCCGGGGCGAAGGCGCCATCCTCACGGTCGAGAACAGCCGCTTCATCGACAACGACGACGGCATTCTTGGAGGGCTCAACAGCCAGGATACCATCGTCATCAAGAACAGTTCCTTCCAGGGCAACGGCAACTGCATCGCGCTTTGCGCCCATGGCATCTATATCGGCCATATCGCCTTGCTCAGGGTGGAAAACTCCCAATTCACGGAGCAGCATGAGGGACACCACATCAAGTCCCGTGCCTCCAGGACCGAAATCACCGGCAGCACGATCCAGGATAACGCGAACGGTTCGGCCAGTTATCTGGTCGATATCCCCAATGGCGGCTCGGCCCTGATATCCGGTAACCAATTTGAAAAAGGTCCCAAATCGCAAAACCGCCAAGTGGCGATATCCGTCGGGGCGGAAGGCGCCAGCAATCCTGCCGGCGAAATTATCGTGAAGGACAATGTCTTCACCAACGATACCGGCGTTGCGACCGCCTTCGTAAAGAATTACAGCACCCTCACCGTATCGCTGTCGGGAAACCGCTTCTCGGGTGCCGTCACGCCCATCAGCGGTCCTCCCGCACCCGGCAATGACGCCGGCGCATCCGGCGATCGCCATCCTTGAACGGAAACTCCATGAACACCGTGAACCTTAACCGTACCGGGCCTACGATGCTGGACCTGCTGCTGAGCCGCCGCTCCTGTGCGGCGCGGGCGATGACGGGACCGGGACCTTCCCCCGACCAGCTCAGTGACATCCTCAAGGCGGGCGCGCGCGTTCCCGATCACGGCAAGCTGTTCCCCTGGCGGTTTATCGTGTTCGAGGGCGAGGGCCGCGAGCGCTTCGCCGCTATCCTGGCCGACGTTCTGGCCCAGGAAAATGCCGGCCCCGGCCAGATCGAGGAATGGCGCGCCCGCGTCACTGCCGCGCCGGTGGCAATCGGCGTGGTCTCAAGAGCCCGCGAGCTGATCAAGATACCGGTTTGGGAGCAGGAACTGTCGGCCGGCGCGGCGTGTCAGAATATGCTGATTGCGGCCCATGCCCTGGGCTTCGTCGCCAATTGGCTGACGGAATGGTACGCCTATCACCCGGTGGTGAAGCAGAAACTTGGCCTTCAGCCCGGCGAGCGCATGGCGGGATTCGTCTATGTCGGCTCGCCCAAGGAGGACCTGGAGGAGCGCGTGCGCCCGGAGATGGACAAGATCGTCACCCGCTTCTAGGCCGCTAGCCCCATTTGCCGGCTTTTGCCCGGCCCGCCAGAGCCGGTAAGATCAACGCGAGGGCGGCTCGTGTTCAACATTTTCAGCTGGCAGCATGTCGTGACTTTGGCCGTCATCGCGCTGGTCGCGGTGGGGCCGAAAGACTTGCCGCGGCTTGTGAAATTGGCAAAAAAATGGACCTCGATTGGTCGCTCCCTGGCCCGGACCTTGCGCCGGACCCTAGATGACTTGACACACACCGCCGACCTGGACGAATTGCGGGCGGAAATGAACGCCCTTAAACGCAAATATCCGCTCTCCAGCCTGGAAGCAGCCGTGCAGAACAGAGAGCGAAAGCCCCGTGGTTAAGCCGACGCCGGAAGACGAAGCCGCCCTCGACGCCACCAAGGCGCCGTTGATGGAGCATCTGCTGGAACTGCGCACCCGCCTGATCTGGGCGCTGGTCTCCTTCGGCCTCTGCTTTCTGGTCTGCTTCTTCCTCTCCACGCCGATCTTCACCTTCCTGACCCAGCCCCTGCACAAGGCGCTGGCGGGAAAAGCCAATGATCATCTGATCTACACGGCCCTGACCGAGGTATTTTTCACCAAGGTCAGGATCGGCATGTTCGGCGGGCTTTGCCTGGGTTTTCCGGCCATTGCGGCCCAGATCTGGATCTTTGTCGCGCCGGGCCTCTATCGCCACGAAAAGCACGCCTTTTTGCCCTTCCTGGTCGGTACCCCGATCATGTTCGTGCTGGGGGCGGCCTTTGTGTATTACCTGATGCTGCCGCTTTCGATCCAGTTCTTCACCGGCTTCCAGACCATGAGCACGCCCGAAGCCATGGGCATCCAGCTCCAGGCCAAGGTCAGCGACTATCTGGACTTTGTGATGACTCTGATCTTCGCTTTCGGCCTTACCTTCCAGTTGCCCATCCTGCTGACGCTTCTGGCCAAGGTCGGCATCGTCACCGCCAAGGCCCTGCGCGAGATGCGCCGCTATGCGATCGTGGGACTGTTCGGAGTGGCTGCGATATTCACCCCGCCCGATGCCTTTTCCATGTTGAGCCTGGCTATACCCCTGGTCGCGCTCTACGAAATCTCGATCCTCAGCGTGGTCCTGATCGAGCGCAAGCGGGCCAAGGAGGACGCGATCCGGGCCCGGGAGAGTGCCACGTGACGCGTTTCCACTGTAACCATTTAATTGGTCAACCGACTGGATTAACGGGTAAATTTCCCCGCAGCCCGTCCAACTAGTGTAATTCTGCTTTACAAATTAGCGCCGGGATCTATCCACAGGGTGCATATCACATTGAAATAGCTAGATTCTTATATCTGGCACGCCTTCTGCATATTCTCGTCCAACGTTGAACCGGAGAACTTTTATGCGTTTGTCATCCATCGTGAAATCCACTGTTTTCGCTGCCGCAGCCACCGTGCTGGGCGCCACTGCCGCGTTCGCGGGCCCCTGGGGCTCGGGCGGCATCACCACCACTGCCGAACAGAGCTATGAGAGCCTGGTTCTGCAGAACGGTGACAAGTTGAACGGCATCTTCAACGTCACTCAGATCACGAACGCGACCGGCATTCCCTACAATTATGGCGGCGGCGGCGTGTATCTGGTTGGCGCCTTCACAGGCTTCACCCTGGCCGGCTCCGATCCGATTTCCGGCGGCACCCGCCTCTATTTCACCGGCGGCGCGCTGAACTATTACTCCTTCGCCAGCGATCCGTTCGCGGGCGGCGCCCTGACCAGCGGCACGCCCGCCAATCAGGCGGCCGATATCGCCACCATCCAGGGCGGTACGCTGGAACTGAGCCTGACGCCTGAGAGCATTTTCAACGCCACGACCTGCCCGGTTGCCGGCTGCACGCTCTACATCGACGTGTTCGGTGGCCTGAACAACTTTGCCGCCGCTTCGACCTCGACGGTATTCCTGGACATCACCGGTGGCGCGTCTGCCGGCCTGTTCCAGCAGGACGCCATCCTCAACACCACCTCCGGCGCGTTGGCTGACGCCTCGTACCAGGGTTCCGCCAACTCGCAGCAGTGCGGTGCTTTCCCCGCCTGGCAGGTTTGCGGCACCAACCACGCGACCTTCAACGTGATCCCCGAGCCCATCACCGTGTCGCTGTTCGGCGCCGGTCTGGCCGGTGTGGCTGCGATGCGCCGCCGCAAGGCCAAGAAGGCCTGATCGGTCTAATCATCTGATTGCAGAAACGGCGCCTCTCCGGGCGCCGTTTTTGTTTGTGCGCGCGGCTACAAAAAACGTTGCACACCGAGCCTCAGCCGGCGCTGAAAATTGACCGACATTCATCTGCCGCCCGCCTTCGCGTGATGTCACAGTTCTGCCCCGGCTGTTGATCGGCATTAACCATATCGATCAACTCGCGCACGAATTCCGCCTTACCGATTGAGCGCAATTAATCTGTCTGTGTTTGACAGGCCCCGGAAAACCCAGGACAGTTTGTCATCGCTTGTCGAGCGATTGACGGAAATCTTCGCATTTTAGCGTTGTTCATTTTTTGGGCCGGGGGGCCGCTGCAGAAGCCATTTCCAGACAATTTCAGGACCCTGCTTAGCGCAGAGGTAAGGGATTTCGGCTCCAATAGCGAGACGCCGGACAAGAGCCGGCGCGATTGTGAGAGGCATGTTATGGGCGCGATAAACAAGGCCCTTTTTCAGGATAGTGCCGAACAGACCTGGCAAACCGAGCTCAGCCTTCTCGCGCGACACAATGTTTACTTCGAGACCCGCATCGCCGACCGCCCTGGTCTGACCGAGATGGCGTATGCCCTGCGCTATCAGGTCTATTGTCTGGAGCGCAAATTCGAAAATCCCGATGAGCACAGCCGCGGCATGGAGACCGACCAGTTCGACAGCCACGCCATCCACGGCGTGTTGTTGCACCGTCCCACCGGCAACGCCATCGGCACGGTCAGGCTGATTCAGCCTTCCCATTGCGGCGAGGCAGGACTTCCGGTCGCGCAATTGCTGCGCGAGAACAATATCAATCTGGCCGATTTCGTCCGGATCGAGGATTGCGTGGAAGTATCGCGTTTCGCCATCTCCAAGGAATTCCGCCGCCGCTGGACCGACGACAACGCAGCTCCAGACAGCCATCTCTCCCCGCAGGATTCCATGCGGCAGGCGAACCTGCCTTGCCTGAGCCTGATTCAATTCCTGCTGCGGCAAAGCGTCGAACAGGGCGTCTTCTACTGGACCGCCGTCATGGAAGCGACCATCCTGCGCATGCTGGCGCGGATGGGCATTCGCTTCGCGCCCATCGGTCCTCTGGTCTTCCATCACGGCTTCCGCCAGCCCTGCTATTGCTATCTCCCAACCATGCTGGAAGAACTCAAGGCAGAGCATCGCGACTATTGGGAGGTCATCACCAATGGGGGCGAGTTGCACCAGAGGCTCGCATTCGCGGCGCGCGTTCCTCCCCAGACCGCCATCCGCAAGCTGGTTCAGCGGTAACGCGGCCAGGTCGGTATCTCACATCAGGCAGCGCGGGCTGCCGGAGTGAAGTTCGGTCTCGCGGAAAACAATGTGAGCCGCGCAAAAAACCACTCCAGGCTATAGTTCTTCGGCACAGGACAATCATCCGGCCCCCACGGATATCCTTTGCGAAGGAACACCCGCCGGCGCCCGACCGGCAACCCCAGAATTATCTGGACCGTCGGCAAATCCTTGGCAAAGAGATGGCACCACACCCGGCGGGAATTTCGCGGTATGGCAGTCGCAAGCTCGGAACAGGTCCATGCCGCATACATGGAATCGCGGAATTGGTTGAAGAAATAGGGGATGCCCATTTTCAGATAATCCGCGCCGATAAGATTGACATAGCGCTCGGTCAAGTCCGCGGTCCTGAGCCGGGCCAGATCCATGACCATGACCAGGCCGTCCGGCTTTGTGACGCGGTCCATTTCGCAAAGCACCTTCCCGACCGCGGCCAAGTCTTTCAGATGATGCGCGGCGTCGGTGAAGCTGCTCAGATCGAACAAATCATTCTCGAAGTTCGTCAAATCCGAAACATCGCCCAGCTCAAAAGAAACCCGCCCCTCCAAATTCTCTTCCCTGGCATTGCTTTGTGAGACTTCGAGCATAAGCGGAGACAGATCGACGCCGGTTACTTCTCCATATTTCAGATAGGTGTTGAGACACATGGTGTAGCGTCCGGGCCCGCTGGCGAGATCGAGCGCCTTTGCCGCCCCCGCCCCGCCTTCAGGACGCGCGCGATGGACAGCGGTGAGCCCGACGGCATAAGCGACCGCCAACCCGGTTTCCATCGCATGGTTGTATTGGAGAACGTCCTCCAGGCTCTCCGTCACTTCGCTGGATGTTTCCGGGATCCTCTCCAGTTCCTGTTTGCCCGATTGCGCGAAAATCATGGGTAGAAATTTCAAAGGATTCGGCACATCTTCTCCTGACAAAAAGTCTATCGACGCGCGAGATCAAGTGTATCACCTTAACGCAATTCCGGGCGCAAACGATCCTGCTGCCTGGGCGGATGGCCTCGCGGCATATCAGGACGTCAGGGGAAAATGAGGGCGAAATCGGGTGGTATCCTGGACCGTTTGATTTACAATATCGGCGGTGTTGCGGGAGGAGTCGCAAGGCAGTGATGGGGCCGGGCTTTTCTTATGCCGATGCGTTTGACCGTAATCTCGGCTGGTTCACCGACACCGAACAGCAATCGCTCAAGGCAAAGACGGTGGCAATCGCCGGCATGGGCGGGGTTGGCGGCGTGCACCTTCTCACGCTGGCCCGGCTCGGCGTGGCAAAGTTCAAGATCGCGGATCTTGACGCCTTCGAAATCGCCAATTTCAACCGCCAGGTCGGCGCCATGATGTCGACCTTGGACCAGCCCAAGGTCGAAGTGCTGGCCAGGATGGCCCACGACATCAATCCGGAAGCGGAGATCGTCCAATTCCCCGGCGGCGTTACGCCCGAAAATCTCGACAGCTTCCTGGAAGGGGTAGATCTTTTCATCGACGGCTTCGATTTCTTCGTCCTGGACATAAGACGCAAGACCTTTGCCCGCTGCCGCGAGCTGGGCATCGCGGCCATGACCGCCGCCCCCGTAGGCATGGGCGTGGCATTCCTGCTTTTCACCAGGGACAGCATGTCGTTCGAGGATTATTTCCGCTTCGAGGGCAGATCGGAATTCCGGCAATATCTCAATTTCCTGATGGGCCTGGCGCCCAGCGGCATGCACCGCGCCTATCTGGTGGACCCCAAAAGACTGGACATCGTGCGCCGCAAGGCGCCTTCAACCATGATCGGGGTGGAGCTTTGCGCGGCCTTCACGGCGGCCCAGGCGGTCAAATATTTCCTGGGGCGCGGCGATGTGAAGCCGGCGCCTTTCCATTATCACTTCGATGCCTATCTGAACAAATTCCAGGCCGGCCGGCGCCCGGGCAACAACGGATTGTTGCAACGGCTCAAGGGCGACGCCGCCGAACGCATGTTGAGAAAGCAATTGGGGATCGGCAGTGCTGAGTTATTCCCGTCTGCCACAGGCCGTTGAACGCATCCTGGAGGCCGCCCGCTGGGCTCCCAGCGGCGACAATGCCCAGCCATGGACCTTCGAGGTCCTGGACGAGCATCAGCTCGACATTTGCGTCCATGTCGAGCGGGGCAATGTCTATGAATATCATGCCGGCGAACCGACCCTGATCTCGGCCGGCACCCTGCTGGAAAATATCGCGGTGGCGGCGCCCTCCCATGGCCGGCGTGCAAGCTGGAATTACCTGGGCCAGTCGGGCGACATCCACCGCATCCGGGTGAATCTGGAGCAATCCGCAGGCCTGGCGGAAAATCCCCTGTTCGGCCAGATCGAGCGGCGCGCCGTGGACCGCAGACCCTATATGACGCGCGCCCTTTCCGCCGAGGACCGGCAGGCTTTGTCACAATGCCTGGGACCGGAATTTTCCATCGCCTGGCATGAAAGCCTGTCCGCCCGCCGCAGGATCGCCTCCCTGACCCGGCTGGCCACCGATATCCGGCTGCGCATTCCCGAGACCTTCGACATCCACAACCGCATTCTGGACTGGAAGCGGGCCTACAGTCCCGACGCCATCCCCTCGCGCGCCCTGGGCGTGGATGCCCTCACCATCAATATGATGCATTGGACCTTGGCCAACCGCGCCCGCACGGAAACCGCCAACAAGATGGGTTCGCCATTCTTCGCCGGCCTGCAGATGGATTTCCTGCCCGGCATCTTCAGCGCCGCTTATTTCGCCATCAGCTTGGCCCAGGGACGGGCGAGCGGCGACGATAAAATTCCTCAGATCCTGCGCGGCGGCCAGGCGGTGCAGAGATTCTGGCTGACCGCGAGCCAGCGCGGGCTGGCGATGCAGCCCTGCACCGCCACGATTGCCTTCGCGCAGTATGGAGCCGCGAATGACGCTTTCACCGTCAGCCAATCCGAACGGCAAAAAGCTGCCACCCTGGCACGACGGGTCCAGCAGGACCTGGGAGATCTGCGAACCCTGTTCTTCCTGGGCCGTATCGGTTTCCCCAAAAGCCCGCTCCAAAGCCGCTCGCTGCGCCGGCCCTTGGCGGAATTGGTACGGGACTGAGGCTTCAACCGGCGGACTGCCTGGGCATCAGCCATATGCCCACCGCCATCAGCGCCACCACCCCGCCCAAGAGCAGGAACATGTGATTGGTCGCCAGCATCAGGCTCTGGCTCTCCACCAACGCATCCAGGGAGCCCAGCGCCTGGTTGGAAGGCAGGCCTTTATCCGCCAGCCCGGCGACGAATTCTTGCGGACGATGCAGCCGGCTTACCAGATTGCTGCGGGAGGAGATGGTTTCAGAACTCCAGGCTGATATCACGGCGGCGGTGGCGATGGCGCCGGCAATGGTACGCAGGAAGTTGATCAGGCCGGAAGCGGCCGCAGTTTCCCAGGGCCTGACCGAGGTCATGGACAGGGTCATCAGCGGCACGAAGAACAGGGGGATGCCGATCCCCATCGCCAGTTGCGGCAACAGCATCTTCTCGAAACTGATGTTCAGCGCGTAGCCACCGCGCCAGGCGATCGCCAGGGCCAGAATGGCAAGGCCTGCCGACATGAGAGCGCGGGGATCGATGCGGGTCATCAAAAGGGCGGCTAACGGCGCGACGATCACCCCGAACACGGCCTGGAACGCCAGCACATAGCCGGAAAGGGTGGAGGTGTAACCCAGGTTGATCTGCAGCCAGAGCGGCATCAGCACAATCGATGCGAAAAAGGCCCCGAACGTAAAAGACATGGCCGCGGCCGAAACCGCGAAGCCGCGATGGCGGAAGACCCGCAGATCCACGATGGGATGATCGTCGGTCAATTCCCAGATCACAAAGGCGGCAAACCCCAGCACCGCCACCACCAAGAGGCCGGTGATCCAGGGTGAGGCGAACCAATCCTGGTTCTGGCCATTGTCCAGCATGATCTGCAGCGCGCCGACCCACAGCGCCAACAGCACAAGACCCACGAAATCGATCGGCTGTTTTGCGGTCGGGGTTTCCCGGGTGCGGAACAGAGACCAGGCGCCCAGCGCGCAAAGGATCGCCACCGGGATGTTGATATAGAAGGCCCATCGCCAGCCGATGCTGTCGGCCAGGGTGCCGCCCAGAATGGGGCCCGCGATCGGTGCCAGGATGGTGGTCATCATCCAGAGCCCCATCGCCAGCTCGACCCTGGGGGACGGCGTCACCCGCATGATCAGGGTCTGGGACGCCGGCATCAGCGGACCGCCGCACAGGCCCTGGAACACCCGGAACACCACCAGCATGGGAAGCGAGGTGGCGGTGCCGCACAGCATGGAGAAGACCGCAAAGCCCGTGATCGAAACCAGGAAGGTGCGCACCACGCCAAAGCGCGCCACCAGCCAGCCGGAGAGCGGCACGGTGAAGGCCTCCGCCACCGCATAGGAGGTGATCGTCCAGGTCCCCTCATTGGCCGAGGCGGCGAAAGCGCCGGCGATATGTGGAACCGCGACATTGATGATGGTGGTGTCCAGGATCACGATGAAGGTGGCGAGCGACAACACGAACACGGCTGCGGCCAGCGCGGCGCCCTGCATCCGGGGTTGATCCGCCTGGAGCCCGAAAGCGTCGAGTGCCGGTGTGGCTGTCACGGGAGGGACTCGCGCTGGAAGCTCTGACAGGAGTAACCCCAGACCGGGTGCGCAACAAGAACGCGCAAGCCCGGGATCATTTTTGCAGGCCGCTTTTGCCGTGCCTGGTCCCATGATCCGGTGTATTTTTAAGAATTAGTGATTCGGTCTGCCTGGACCGGGTTGTTGTTTTGCTTGGCGGTTGCTGCCGGGGTCCATCCGGACGTTTGAAAGGCGTGCGCGATACTGCGCTCTGAGGTTTTCGTATGGCCTATACCGAGGCTATCCATGCGCCCGGCGGACAAGCCTCCGATACCTTCGCCGCCCGGGAAAGCCGGCTCAGGTGGCGCAAGCGGCTCCTGGCCGGTCTGGGCGTTTTCGCGCTCGCGGTCGGTGTGGGATACGGCGCCCGCTGGTATCTGCAGGCAGGCAGCATCGTTTCCACCGACGACGCCTATGTCGATGCGCCGCTGGCGGAGATAACGCCCCAGATTGACGGGACGATTGAAAAGGTTCTGGTCTCCGACACCCAGCATGTCGTGCGGGGCGATCTTCTGGTCCGCCTCGATCCCGCCGACGCCGACCTGGCCGTGCAGCAGGCACGCGCCAATTACGAGCAGGCCCGGCGCCGGGTGGAGCAGTATTTCGCCAATGTCCAGGCGGCTGAGGCCAATGTCGCGGGCAAACAATCAAACCTGAAGCGCGCCGAACTGGACCTGCGCCGGCGCAAAAGTGTTATGGCAGCCGGCGCGGTTTCGGCGGAAGAGATCTCAAACGCCGCCAATGCGGTGGACGCGGCGAAATCCGAGCTTTCCATTGCCGAGCAGCAGCTGGCGGCCCAGCGCATCCTCACCCAAAGCGTCGATCTTGCGCAAAATCCCGAAGTGCTGGCCGCGAAAGCGGCGCTGGACCGCGCTTTGCTGGATCTGCGGCGGACGGAAATCCGTGCCCCGGTCGACGGGGTGATCGCCGGCCGCCACGCCCAGATCGGCCAGCGGGTGAAAGTGGGAGCCGGACTGATGAATGTGGTGCCGCTGATGGACGCCCATGTCGATGCCAATTTCAAGGAAGTACAGTTGCAACACATCCGGCCGGGCCAGAAGGTCACGCTGGTATCGGATCTCTATGGCACGGACGTGGTTTTTCACGGCCGCGTGGCCGGACTGGGCGGCGGCACGGGCTCGGCCTTCGCGGTCATCCCGGCGCAGAATGCAACGGGCAACTGGATCAAGGTGGTTCAGCGGCTGCCGGTCCGCATCGTGCTGGACCCCGGCGAGCTGGCACGCCATCCGCTGCGCGTCGGCGTCTCCATGACGGCAAAAGTTTATCTCGACCGTGACGGCCCAGACACGGCGTCGACGCCCGTGTTGCGGGCCGCCGCTTATTAAGGATTTACAACCTATAGTTGTACGCTCTTGCGCTATGCTGTTGCCAATCCGTCAACCGGGCAGGGTAATGATGGCGCACCTTGCAGCTTTGCATTGCACTGTTTCTTAGGATTCAATAGCTTATGGGCAAATCGGCCATCACGGGCCAATGCCAATTCAAGGGGGTAATCATGAGATCGAATTTTGCGTTCGGTTTGGCCAAGATCGCGGCCGCCGCCGTCATGTTAATGACCGCAGCCGGTCTTGCCACCGGCCCCGCGGCTGCCCAGCAGACCGACGTTTCCAAGTATGTGATCGGACCCGGCGACATGCTGCAGGTCTCGGTCTGGCACAACCCTGAGTTATCGACCAGCGTCCCGGTCCGCCCCGATGGCCGGATTTCCACCCCTCTGGTGACCGACGTGGTCGCTGCCGGAAAGACCTCGGAACAGTTGGGCCACGATATCGAGGCGCAGCTCAAGAAGTATGTCGCCGATCCCATCGTCACCGTGATGGTCAGCAACTTTGTCGGCCCCTATAACCAGCAGGTGCGCATCGTCGGCGAGGCATCCACGCCGAAGGCCCTTCCCTATCTGGCCCATATGACGGTGCTGGATGCAATGATTGCCGCCGGCGGCCTGACCCCCTACGCCTCGGGCAATCGCGCCAAGCTGGTCCGCCGCATCGGCGGCAAGGAAACCGAAACCACCCTGCGTATCTCGGACCTGCTGAAGGACGGCGATCTCAGCGCCAACACCGAGCTGCAGCCCGGCGACATCATCATCATTCCCCAGTCTTTCTTCTAAGTCCTATTTCTGCCACGCCGCTAGGCACCTGATTTGAGCTACGAGCCGGGGAAGCATCCTTTGGGACACAAGACGCACGAGATTCTGGCTCTTGGCTGTTCGCTTAGATCGGGTGTTGCCTCAGCCGCGCTGGCGGTATCCTTCCTGGTGGCGCCCGCTTATGCCCAGGACTCCTCGTCCAGGGTGGAAAGGACTTCGGCACCTACCCAGGTGGCTCAGATCCCTGCGCCGATCCTGACGCCGAATACCGCACCGGCGCACAATGCTCCGGCTCCCACGTCGGGCCAATCCTCCAGCCAAGGCTCGGGAGACTCTTCGCGGGAATCCTCCGGGCCGACTTCCAACTTCATCGACTCGCTGATACCGGGCTTCACATTGCATGTGGGGGTCGACGCCAGCGAGAGTCTCACCACCAATTCGGGCGGTTCCTCCGCCAACAGCAACACCGACGCCATCACCCTGCTGGGCGTGCGCGCCGATATCCATGACCATTCGCGCCGCGTCAGCTTCGATGCCAACTACAATGGCGGCGTCGATTTTTACGCCAACGGCACCCAGAACACCCAGTTCGCCAACTATCTGGACGCGCTGGCCAACGTCATCGTGATTCCCGATTATGTGAACTTCATCGGCCGCGCCTTTGCCCAGCCGGTGGTGACCAGCAGCGTGGGCTTCGTGACGGCCGACGGCAGCGTCGCCTCCAACGGCTACAGCAATTCCTACGGTTATTCCGTCGGCCCCGACATCACATTCCGTCTTGGCGATTTCGCCAATTCCGAGACCAATGCGACCTATGGCGCCGCCTATTTCACCGCGCCGTCAGGCTCGGTGGCGTTTCCCCTGATCCCAGGCGTGCTGGGACCGCAGGACACGACGATGCGGTCCTTCACGGAAAGACTGTCCAGCGGTCCGGATTTCACCCGGTTGGGCTGGGCCGTGGTCGCCGCGGACAACGAAACCGACCGCCCGCAAGGCCTGCTTACCGAGAGATCCGGCATCGGCCAGTTGCGTTATGCGATCACCCGCGGCTTTTCGATCCTGGGAACGGGCGGGTACGACAAGATTACCAACACCATACCGCTGCGGAAGAATATTTCCGGTCCGGTGGCAACCGGCGGCTTCGCGTGGACCGAAGGCGAGGATTTCTCGTTGGAGATAGAAGTCGGGCAGAAATACAACAGCCCCAGCTATCAAGGCCTGCTGCGCTGGAATGTGACGCCTACGATGCTGATCACGGGATCGGCAACCGACACCATCGACACGCCGGAAGGCCAGTTGCTCAACAACCTTTCGAGCCTTTCCGCGACCGTCGACGGCACCCTGGCCGCCGCCTCCAACATCTATGCCAACGGCCACGCCTCGCCACTCGCCTCTTTCAGCGCCATGTCGACGGGAGCCACCTCCTTCAACCAGGGCATCTCGCGCTATCAGCGCGTCGACCTTACCGCTTCCAAGGACTTGGACCGCAACCACTTCAACATCAACCTCTATGGCAGCCGCCAAACCCAGCTGGACGTGATATTTGCCGGACAGCAGGTCAACAATTCCTATGGCGGGTTGGCGAGCTATTCCCGCGACATCAGCCGGGTCACCACCGGGACGATCGGGTTCGGCTACCAGGTTTATGAAGAACTGGGGGGCCAATCCGGGCTCTTCTCGGTCAACGCCCAGGTGACCTACTCGCTGGGGCCGAACACCCAGGTCTATTTCCGCGGCGACTATCTCACCCGCGACGCCTCCCACTCGCTCCAAACCCTGTCGCCGTTTACGGGAAACCTGGACGATATTCGGCTCATGGTCGGAATCAGCCACCAGCTGCTATAGGCCCTCCCGTGCAACTGGGGTCCAATCAGCCTGCGGCGCCCGGCCCAAGCTCCAATGCTTCCGTAACCGTCCGGCCGATGGAAAACCGCGACCTGGCGCGGTGGGACGGCTTTGTGCAGTCCCACCAGGAGGCCACTTTTTTTCATCGCAGCGGGTGGCACGGCATCTTCCGCGACATCTTCCGGCTCGAGCCCCGCTATCTGCTTGCCGAGCGCGGCAGCGAGATCGTTGGCGTGCTGCCGCTGGTGTTCCAGAAGAGCCTGTTGTTCGGCAATGCCCTGGTGGCCGCGCCCTTTTGCGTGGAAGGCGGCCCCGTCGCCCAGGACGAACAGGCGCAAAATGCCCTGGTCGCCGCGGCGCTCTCGCTCCAGGACCAGACCGGCGCCCCCTATATCGAATTCCGCAGCCGCCGGGCGCGGCAGCCCGGCTGGACGGTGCGCAAGGATCTCTACGCCACCTTTTCGGGGCCGCTGAGCGCCGACGACAAGGAGAACCTGCTGGCGATACCGCGCAAGCAAAGAGCGGTGGTGCGCAAGACCCTGGACAGCAAGCTGATCAGCGAAACACCCGACGATGTCGATGCGGTATTCGGTGTCTATGCGGAAAGCGTGCGCAACCTGGGAACCCCGGTCTTTCCCAAACCCTATTTCGCCGCGCTGCGTAAGACCTTCGGTTCCGATTGCGATGCCGTGGTGATCAAGGATGACGGCGTTCCGGTCAGCGCCGTCCTGAACTTCTATCACCGGGACACGGTGCTGCCTTACTATGGCGGCGGGACTGCCGGCGCCCGGCGCAACGGCGCCAATGATTTTCTCTACTGGGAAGTGATCCGCCGCGCGGTGCTCAAGGGCTATCGCCGCTTCGACTTCGGCCGCAGCAAGGCGGGCACCGGCGCTTTCGCCTTCAAGAAGAATTGGGGATTTGCGCCGGAATGGCTGGAATATGAATATCATTTCCGGCCGGGCGAGACGATGCCGGACAAGAATCCCTTGAACCCCAAATTCAGTCTTTTCATCGCGGCCTGGAAAAAACTGCCCTTGCCGGTCGCCAATCTCATCGGGCCCTGGATCATCCGCGGGCTCGGCTAGACGATACTAGAATCGGTAATTGCTAGCGTCCCTTGATTCCGAAATTCGCCAAGGGTCCGATATAAAGATCATGCGAATTTCGGAATCGGGACACTAGTGGAAATTACCCTGTCCGGCTCCTACGACCTGTCCGCGCTTGCCACGGACTGGACGGACCTGGAATCCCGCGCCGACGGTGGATTTTTCCTGTCCTGGCAGTGGATCGGAACCTGGCTGCGCACGACGGGAGCAAAACCGCTTCTGGTCAAGGCGAGCGATGCAGGCGTGGTGATCGCGCTGGGCCTGCTGGTGCCGGTGCGGATCCGGCGCCATCTTCTTTCCATCTCCCAATTGTGCCTGCACGAGACCGGCCGGACCGCATGCGACGCGGTGATGATCGAGCACAACAATTTCCTGATAGCGCGGTCCGCGCCGCCGGCCCTGGCGACGGACATCTTCAAGGCGCTGCAATCGGCCGGTACCGGCTGGGAGGAGATCGTCCTGGGCGGCGTGCCCTTGAGCCTGGTCTCCGCGGCAAGAGTGGCCGGCCTGCACATCGAGACGGATCGCATTTCGCCGCAGTTCGGCGTCGAGCTTTCCGCAGGCCCGCAAGACTGGGAACAGACGCTTTCCGCCAATCAGCGGGCACAGTTGCGTCAATCACGCGCCTTTGCCGGGAAGATCGGACCGCTCCGCCTGGAGGCCGCGGCGGATGCGCGCCAGGCCCTGGATTTCTTCGAGAAGATGGTTGTCCTGCACACCGCCTATTGGCAGGGGCAGAACAGGCCGGGCGCTTTCGCCACGGAATTCTCCCGCGGCTTCCATCGCGAATTGATTGGCACGGGGGGCGGCACCGAACTGCTGGCGCTGAGCGCCGGCGACCAGGTGCTGGGCTATCTGTACAATTTCCGCCATAGCGGCCGCATCTGCAATTACCAGAGCGGATTTTCCTATTCCGGCGACAACCGCCACCGCCCCGGCCTGATCGCCCACGCCATGGCCATTCAACAGGCCAAAGACGGGGGCTTTCAGGTTTACGATTTCCTGGCCGGCGACGCGCCGTACAAGGCAAGGCTGGGCAAGCCCATGGGAAGCCTGTTCTGGTGCCGCGCCCAGAAGAACCGTCCGCTGCTGCGCCTGGAAAGCGCCGCCCGCCAGCTTTATGCGCGGCTTCGCGGCAAGCCTTCCGGCCAGCTTACTTCAATGCCAGCTTGAGGCGAGCTGCTGCGCCGCCGGGCGCTCCTTGAACGCGACATTGCTCGCCAGCAGCGCCTGGAGCAACCCGCGCGCGGTGTCGCGCTTGCCATTGGCATCCAGGGCCACAACCAAGTGGTAGGTGATGGAGCCGTTCTTGGGCTGCAGCGCGTGCGCCCGGTTCAGCAGTTCCAGCCCGCCGGCCGCATCCTTTTGCTGCACCTTCAACCAGCCCAAAGTGTCGGCCACGTCCGATGAACTGGGCGCGATCCTGTAGGCGAGATTGAGAAGCGACAGCGCCCGCTTGGGATCGCTTTTCTGCAGCAGCCAACCCAGATTGTTCAGGACGACGACATTGTTGGGCAATTGTTTCAGCACGGCCTGGTATTGGACCGTGGCGGCCGCATTGTCTTCCTGCTGCATCAGGCTGGTGCCATATTCCATCCGCACCACCATGTCGTCGGGATGCTTGGCGACCCAGCCGCCCAGCAGTTCGTTGGCGCGCTTTGTGTCCTTGGCGTCGTTTGCAAGACGCACCAGCCGCAACAGCACCGCATTGCCGGGCCTTTCGGACAGGCTTTTGGTGAGGACGGCTTCCGCCTGGTCGCGCTGCTTGGCCCTCACCAAGGTATCGGCCAGCACGATGTCGGCCTCCGGGCCAGGCTTGGCAGCCTGGAACGCCCGCGCCGCTGCAACGGCAGCGTCGGCATTGCCTTGGTTGAACAACAAGCCGATCTGCGCGCCTCTCACCTGTGCCGAGGCCGGATCCAGCTTGACCGCGGCGTCCAGGGCACGGGTCGCGCCGGCGCGGTCACCCGCCCCGGCAAGCGCATTGCCCAGCAGAATCTGGGGACTGGCCGAGGTCGGCGCCATGACGGCGAGACGGCGGAATGTGGCGATGGATTCTTTCTTCTGGCCCAGGGCGTACTGGACTTCGCCCAGCATCGCCACACCATCCGTGCTCTTGGGCTGCGCCTTCACCAGGTCATTGGCGGCTGCCAAAGCATTCTTGTAGTCGCGGCGGCTCATCAGATAACGGATCAGAACCGTTCTGGGCAGCGCGTTCTGGGGCGCAGCGGCAATAGCCTGGCCCAACAGCTCGCGCGCATTCTGGTCCTGACCCTGCTGGGCGGCAATCTCAGCCAGTTGCAGCAGCGCGGCGAGATTCTTGCCGTCGATGGCCAGAACAGCCTTGAAGTCGCGGCTGGCTTCTGCCGGCCGTTGCGTGGCTGCGAAAAACTGGGCGCGCGCGAACAAGGCGGTGACGCTTTGGGGATCGGTGCTGACGGCCTTGTCATAGGCGGCCTGTGCGCCGGCGGTGTTCTGTTGTGCCATCAGAACCGTGGCGCGATAAATCAAAGCCGTGGCGCGCTGTTTGGGGTCCGCCCCCAGCCTGTCGGCCGCGGCCAGGGCTTCGGGATAATGCCGCGCCCGGGTCAGCGCTGCGATCAGGGGTCCGGCCAGCGCCGGATTGGCCGGTTCCTTGGACGCAAGCTGGGTAAGATCCTTGATGCCCTGGTCGACATTGCCGGTCTGGACTTCGAGCAGTGCGATGCTGCGCTTGACCTGCGGCGAGCCCTTTCCTGTCGCATCCAGCCTCTTGAGCGTGTCCAACGCTTCGGCGTTACGGTGCAGCCCGACATAGGCATTGGAAAGCAGTTCCAGAACGGCAGGAATCTGGGAGTCCTTGATCGGCTCCAGAACCTCCAAGGCCGCGGCGGGGTTGTTCTGTTTCAGGCGGATGGCGGCCAGGCGCTCCCGTGCCGCGCCGATGGACGGGGTCTTCAGCAATATCCGGTTCAATATCGAAGCGGCGGTTTCGTCATTGCCTGCGGCCACCGCCATTTGCGCGATCAGGATGGCGACGCGTGGCTGGCCGTCGCGAAATTCGCCGGGCAGGTTCTGCACCAGATTCCAGGCGCCTTTGGCATTGCCCGAACGCGCCATAAGCAAGGCGCGGTAATAGGTCCCCATATAGGCGTTGGGATATTTGGCCAGGATGTCGTCGATCTCCGTCTTGGCTTCGGCATCCCGCTTGAGATTCACATAGGCTTCGACGCGTGCCAGGCGGCCCTGAAGATTTCCGGGATATCTGGCGAGCAATTGATTGCTGAGGTCCAGCGCCCCCGCATAGTTGTTGTTGGACAGCAGCATGCCGATCTTGAACAGCATGGGGTCGGGCGAGGTCGCCTTGGCGACCGCCTCATCGGCATATTTCATGGCATCGGCGGGCTGGCCCTGCATCAGGGCGAGACGGCCCCGCACCAACAACCCATGCCCGTCCCGCTTGAGGGCAAGCGAACGGTCCATCGCATCGATTGCCTCGGTGGGCCGCTTCAGGGCCTGCAGCGCCAGGGCGCGGGCCTTGAGGATATCGGCCGCCATGGGGTCCTTGGAGCCGGCACCCGGATCGGGAAACTGCTCCAGCAGTTGCGTGGTTTCGCCCCGCGCCAGCATCGCCTGGAACAAGGGCGGCAGCACCATCGCCACCGGCGCCCCGTCCTTGCGCGCCTGACGAAGCTCGCGCTCGGCCGAGGGTTCGTCTCCTACCTGGATAAGGATGATACCCAGCCGGACCCGCAAGGGCGCATTGCCGGGATCGGCCGTCACCGCATTCTTGAGATTGATGAAGGCCAGCCGGATATTGCCGCTCTGGATCGCCTTTTCGGCATCCGAGACCAGCTTGTCCACCATGGCCTTGCGGCCAGAGAGCACGCCATTGGGCGGCACATCGGCAAAGGCGTAGGAACAACTCAGCAGGGCCGCGGCCATGGCGGCCGCGAACAGCGGGGCGCGTCCGCCGCGCTTCAAGACGACATGATGGTTCACGCGATATCCTCGCCTGCTAATTGTGACCGATAAGACTGTAGAAATGAGGCCGGCTGACGCCCAAAAGTTTGGCGGCCTTGGAAATATTGCCGTCCGACAGCGCCAGCGCCTCGGCCGCCAGCCGCTTTTCGACCCGGGCCACTTCCTTGCGCAGATTCAAATCCCGGTCGCCGATCTTGACGTCGCCCAGGTCCAGGTCCTGCGCGGTGATGCGCTTGTTTTCCGCCATGATGACGGCGCGCTTCACCCGATTTTCCAGTTCGCGGACATTGCCCGGCCAGGAATGGACAGCCAGCGCCCCCAGCGCATCCTCGGTGAACCCCTGGATGTGCTTGGAATAGGTCTTGTTGAAGCCGTTGAGGAAATACTGGCCCAGCAGCACGGGATCGCCTTCGCGGTCGCGCAGCGCCGGCAGGTCTATGCGCACATCGTTGATGCGATAATAGAGATCCTCCCGGAACCGCCCTTCGGCAATCAATTTCTCCAGCTTCTGGTTGGTCGCCGTGATCAGGCGCACATCGACGGTGATGGATTCCCGCCCGCCGACGCGCTCCAACCGGCGCTCCTGCAGGAAGCGCAGCAATTTGGACTGCAGCGCGATCGGCATGTCGCCGATTTCGTCCAGAAAGAGCGTGCCTTTGTCGGCCATCTCGAACTTGCCGTGGGTGCGCTTGATGGCGCCGGTAAAGGCGCCCTTCTCATGGCCGAAAAGCTCGCTTTCCAGAAGATTTTCGGGAATGGAGGCGCAGTTGATCGCGATGAAAGGCTGGGAATTGCGCGGTGAAAGCCGGTGCAGCGCCCGGGCCAGAACTTCCTTGCCGGTGCCTGTCTCCCCGATCAGCATGACACTGACGTCCATCGGTCCGACCCGGTCCAGCACCTGGGAGATCTGCGCCATTCTTTCCGAGCCGAACACCAGCCCGTCGGTGGCGCGCGCCGACTGTTCGCGCAGCTGCTTGTTTTCCTCTTCCAGCTCATGCATCCGGATGGCGCGGTCGATGATGATTTTGAGCACATCGCTGTCGAGCGGCTTGGCGACGAAGTCGAAGGCGCCCTGGGCGACCGCCCTCACCGCATTGGCGCGCTCCACATTGCCGCTGGCGACAATGACCTTGGTCTGCGGGGCGAGGTTGAGAATCTCATCCAGGGTCCTGAGGCCCTCGCTGGCGCTGTTCTCGTCCGGCGGCAGGCCCAAGTCCAGCACCACCACATGAAAGGGCTTGCCGGCCGAGATCTTCGCTACGGCCTCGGCGCGATCACCCGCCACCTCGACGGCATAAGGGGAAAGCGCCCAGCGCATCTGTTTCTGCAGCCCGACATCGTCCTCCACCAGCAGGACCCTGTGTTCCGCTTGGCGTTGCTCTGCCTGTTCGGGCGGGGCGATATCGGGACTTGTCTTTTTCATGAGCGGGCTAATTCGATGTGCTCGGCAGGACCAGCGTGACGCAGGTCCCGCGGCCCACGGCGCTTTCGACCGTCACATCGCCGCCAAGGTCGCGCATCAGCTCGCGGATCTGGTAGCCGCCAATGCCGAAGCCGCCGCGCTTGGTGGTCTTGAGCGGCCTGAAAAGCTCCTCATTGATGAACTGCTGCGTCATTCCAGATCCTTGGTCTGCCACTGCGATTTGAACCGTGTCTTTTCCGGGCATGACATCGATGTTGACGGCCGTCCCCGGGGCGCTGGCCTCAAGCGCGTTGGAAACGACATGTTCGAGTACGCGATGTAAAATAGCGAAATCCGTCCGCACCTGCGAAGTATTTGCAATATCTGTATTAAGAAGAAGAGTGTGTCCCAGGGCGCATTTCTCCTCGGTAAACCTCTCTAAAAAGTTAACTAAATCAATGACTTGATGGGACGCTCCGCTGGCCGGCCTCTGTCCCCCTACCACCGTAAGGCTTTTGAGCATGCCTTCCAGCCGCTCGACGGAATTGCCCAGCGTGATCACCATATCATCCCGGAACTCCTTATTGTCGCCGAACTTGGTGATGTTGGAGACCAGAAGGCGCAGCTGCCCGATGGTGTTCTTGATGTCATGCACCACGAAGGCGAAGCGCTTGTTGAAGTCCTCCAGCTGGCGGGCGTCGGCCAACGACTGGGCGGTCTCCTCCTGGACCAGATAGGCGCCAAGCTGCATCGCCACCAGCCTGAGAAGGCTCTGGTCTTCCCAGTCCAGGGAACGGGGTGCGCGCGGCTTGTTGAGAATCGCGAAGGCCGCGACCTGGGAACGGTAGCGCATCGGCACGATGATCCATGCATTTTCGACATATTGCCGCCAGGGCGCGAAAAGTCCGCTGTCCTTCCCGTCTTCCTCGAAACTTGTGAAAGATTCTTCCCGGGCGCGAAGCGCCTCCACCCTGGGATCGTTTTCAGGGACGGGCGAGACCACCGCGGCGTCGCCCCGCTTGGCCGCCGGGATATACTGGCGCCAGCTTTCCCGGTGGATCCAGATGGCGCCGCCCGACGTGTCCATCAGATCGCAGAGGATGCGCAGCACGCGGTCCGGCGTGTCCTGGCCCGGATCGGCGGTAAGCTCGCGGATCGCCTTTTCCCATTCGATCCGGTAGTCGTATTTCAGGCTGAAGAAATTCTCGTTGATGAAGCGGCGGATTCGCGAACGGACGCCTGACGAAACCAGCACCGCAGCGATCCCGGCAACGCCGCCGAACGCCACGATGACCGCCAGCGCCGTTCCATTCGACCCGCCATAGGTGCGCACATACCAGGCCGCCAGTGCGATGCCCTGGAGCATGACGCCCACGGCCACCAAGGTTGTGGAATGGAAAACGAAGGTCCGCGAGGAATGGACCCGCACCTTGAGCTGCGGCAGCCGGGTCGAGCTCACCACGAAGAACGGCAGGGCAAGGATGTAAACAAAGGGATTCGCCGCCGCCAGGCTCAAGTCCGGGCTGTGGGTGAGAAATTCGGGAATGCGATAGAAAAGCTGGAATATCAGGATGACGCTGTAGCCGATCGCCCAATGTTTCAGCGCCCACAATTCGGCGCGCGAGGCGTTGCGCATCACATTCTCGACAACCACCAGGCCCAGTATGGTGACGGCGGCACGAACCAAGGTGACGTCGATCGGCACACCGCCGATGGCGCCGGCCGCCAGATTGTCCAGTCCAAGAACCACCTGCAGGGCGAACAAAACAGCGGCCAGCACGCCAAGCGCCCGCAAATAGCCGGTGTTGCTGGCGCGGCGTTGCATCAGCGCCAGCGCAAGCGCCAGCCAGGCCACATCGCGGAACGCGCCCATCAGGCCTTCCAGCCAGATCGGCGCATAACCCAGATACACCGCGACAAAGGACTGGGCCCAGGCCGCGGTGGCGAGCATGACGGCCAGAAGCAGCGCGGCATGAAAAGTACGGGAGCCGCGGGTGGCGACAAGAGCCGCGAACAGCAGATAGGCCGCGACGGCCGCCTCATGGCCCCAGATCAGCAACGGCACGGTCATGATCGCTGGCCCGTTTTGTTGCCTGGCTGATGGCGCAGCCGTTTCACCACCCGGGAGGGCAGGATGTCGAACAGGAGGGTCGCCAATCCTTGCAGGCTTCGCGGATTCGCCGCCAGAAGGCCTTCACGGCCCCGGCTGGCATGGAGCCATTGCCGCTTATAGCTGTCGTCGCCCCGGCCGAAATCGACTACGTGCACGCCGTCCTGCTGGTGAAGCCGCTGCAAGAACCAATGGGTCAGCAAGGTGCCGGGCGATTGCCGGTCGAAAGCCGGATCATGCGCCAGCTTGAATATGGTCGCCCGAGCCTGATCCACCAGCCAGACCTGGGCTGCCGCCGGCACGCCATCGATACGGGCGATCGCCAGCCGGGCGATGCCGCGCATGCCCAGCTTTTCCAGAAGAGCATCCATGAAGCGGGGATAAGGCTCCGCCGGCTTCCAGCTCTTGGCGTAAATCTCCTGATAAATGTCCGCGCCCTTTCGCCAATCGGCTTTCATATCCATCTGCTCGAATTGCAGCCGGCCGCCGCGTGCGAGAGAGGCCGCTTTGCGTTTTACCGTCGATTGCAGCTGCGATCCCCGCCCGGCCCAATATGCCGCAAAATCATTGATGTCTTCTTCAAACCAGTTCACGAAATGATGGAAACGTGCCACGGCCAGCCCCCCTGCAGCCAGCCCGCTTTCAAAAGCTCCCGCGGCGGCGCCGTCCAGAGCGTCGAACCGCAGCCTGGCACCTGCTTTGCCGGCGACAAGCCGCCCCAGCACCCTGGCATTGTTCGGGCTGCCGAACGGGGCAGCAAAAAGGGTGGTGAAGGGCGAGGTCAGGCCGCGGATCACTTTGCCGCCAACAGTTACCACAGGTACGGCCGACAAGGCTTGGCCGGCCTCGTCCACAAGCGCCAGCACACATGCCTTTTCCGTATCCGACAGGGTGGTGGCGGCAAGGACTTCAAACCAGTCCCAACAGCCCTCCGCCAGGTGCTGGCGATCGAACAAGGCACGAATGTCCGCAGGCGCGGCCTCGAATCCGCCGGTTTTGAATCCGCCAGCCTCGAATCCGTAAGTCTCAAGCCTCACGGCATCCCCTAGCCTGCCCGCGGTCCCATGGTTAAACTTATCTAAAAGAAGGTTTTTTTACAGAGGGCAAGCGACGCGAGCCGGGCAGATAAAAGGCCTTTTTGCAAGTCATCTTTGACCCACACGGCATACGCTGCACGAAATATCTTCCTTAACCAGCCTTATCGTAATCAGGCCAGGGATGGCATGCCGGTCCAGGCAAATTCGCGGGATTTTCAAGAATGATAGTGGCCATCGAGCCGACCTGGACAGGCTCCATTCACGCGCCCGGCAATGCCATGCTTATGAACATCGCCCGGATGGCATTTCCGGACCAGCAGATCCGCGTCTATGGCGAAAGCCGTCACCTGACGGAAATGCAGATCGTTTTCGCGCCCTCGCCGAATGTGCGGTTTCACACCATCGAAATCGGCAAGAGCTTCCTGCACAAGCCCCATATCGTCTCGCCCGGCCGGCTGGTCCGCGAGATGGGGATCATACGCAAGGCGCTGGCCGAGGTCCCCTCGTCCGAAGACTGTCTGCTGATCCTGCTTTCGGCGACGTCGACGGCAATCTTTGCCGCCGATTGGCTTTCCCGCTTGCGGCGCGGCCGCACCTTCGTCCAGGCCCAGCTGCATGGAAACCTCAACGAGCTGACGGGCTGGCGCCATAGCGATCCGTTGCGGCGGGCCTTGGACCTCAAATCGGTATTGTCACGAGACTATGGCGGGCGGTTGCGCTATCTGGTGCTGGAGGAATTCATCCGGTCGAAACTCGCCACCGTGAGCCCCGCCGCGGCAAAGATCACCGATGTCCTGCCGCATCCGATCGCGCTGCAGGGCCACGTGCTGCCTGAGAAGCCCTTGGAGTCGCCGCTGCATGTGGGCCTGGTCGGACTGGGCAGCGAGGAAAAGGGCATGGGTGCGCTGCTGCGCATCGCCGCCCAGCTCAAGCAAGAATTGGGCAGTAGTAGAGTCCGCTTCCATCATGTCGGATCGGCGATGCCAGGGACCGATTTGTCCAAATACAGCCTGCTGGAAGACCCGCCTTCCACCGGCCAGCTTCCCCGCGCCGAATTCGTGGCGCGCGTCAACCGGCTCCATTATTTGCTTTTCCCCCTCAAGGAAAATTACTACGGCCTGTCGGCCAGCGGCGCTCTTTTCGATTCCATAGCGGCGCTGAAGCCCATGATTGCCACACGCATTCCCATGACCGAGCAACTGTTCCGCGAATTCGGCAATATCGGATATCTCTGCGATGGCGAAAGCGACATGACATCCATCATAAGGAATATCGCGCTCAATCCCGATCATGCGTTGTATCATGCGCAAATCGAGGCTTTGCGGCGGGCGCAAGCCGCGCGTCAGCCCGAGGCCCTGGCGCCGGGCTATCGCGACACCATCCGCAACAGCCTGCCCGGATTTGCGTCTTGATCACCGGCGGGGCTATAGGCGGCGACGATATTGGCGATACCGGCATACGGTATGAGTGAATCCGAGGACATCATCCTGGAACCGGCGCCGGGCGATCCGGCCGCCCTGACCCCGGCCGATCCGGCCAGCCTGTCCGCCATCCGGCGTGGCGTCATGACCGGGGCGTCCTTGATGGTGCTGCTGCGCCTGTCGTTCCGCCTGGTGGGAATTGTAAGCACCCTGGTGCTGGTGCGGCTGCTGTCGCCCGACGATTTCGGGCTTTTCGGCCTGGTGACGGGCGCCTCGGGCGTGCTGGACACTTTGAGCCAGCTTTCGCTGCAAATCGCGCTTTTGCGCATGCCGGCGCCCACCCGCGCCCATTTCGACACCGCATGGACCTTGGGCATCCTGCGTTCGCTGCTGTTCGCGCTGATGCTGGCCGCCAGCGCGCCCGTGCTGGCGAACTTCGTTCATGACCAGAGGTTGATCCCAATCGTTTTCGCCCTGGCGGCGATCACCTTCCTGCAGGGCTTCGAGAACATCATGCTGGTCGAATATCAGCGCGTGTTCCGCTACGACCGGTTGTTCTCCTATCAATTGGCGGGAAAGCTTTCGGGTTTCGTCATCGGCCTGATCGCGGCCTATCTGCTGCGCAATTACTGGGCCCTGGTGATCGGAACCGCCGCCGCCAGGCTTTTCATCATTCCCCTGGGCTATGCGATGTATCCCTACCGGCCGCGCCTGGACCTGTCGGAATGGAAGATGTTCTTCCATTTCTCCAAGTGGCTGATGGTGACCAACACGCTGTGGGTGATCGACGGATCGCTGATCATGTTCGTGGTCGGCCGGATCGTGGGCGCATCCGGCATCGGGCTTTACCAGATCGCCTATCAGGTGGGCGCCATACCCGCCAGCGAGATCGCTGCCCCCATCCGCGATCCGGCCCAGGCGGGCTATGCCCGGGTCAGCGCCTTTCCGGACCTGATGCGGCGCAGCTATCTGGAGAATCTCGGCCTGCTGGTCGCGGTGATCACGCCGCTGTCCGTCGGCATCGCCATCCTGTCGGAGCCCATAACCCTGATTTTCCTTGGCACGAAATGGGCGGAAGCTGCGCCCCTGATGGCCTATTGCGCCATGTACACGCTTTTCGACGCCGTCGCGCATTTTCCCGGCGCGCTCTATCTGATCCTGGACCGCCAGAAACCGCTTGTCGTGATCTTGGCCGTCAGCCTGGCCTTTCGCCTGCCGGCCGTGGTCATTGCCGCCTATATGGGCGGGGTGACGGGTGCCATGATGGCCCTGACGGTTTCGGCCTTCCTCAACATGTTCGCCTGGAACGGCTTTGTGCCCGCACAGATCAAGCTGAGATTTGCCGACATGTGGCACGTGACCTGGCGCAGCATCGTCTCCAGCCTGGTCATGGCTGCCGTCGTCGCCGCACTCTATGACTGGCTTCTCGACATGCTGCCGCTGTCGATGTTCGAGCGCCTGATGGCGGCAACCCTGGCCGGAGCGATCGTCCTTCTCGCGACGCAGTTCTCGCTCTGGCTGGCCAGCGGCCGGCCGCAATCGGCGGAAAGCATGACGCTGGATCTTGTCCGCAAGATATGGCGCCGCTTCTCTGCCGCAACGGCTTAAGCAAGAACCGGCCGTAACCGGTCAGCCGCTCTTTCCGACATCCGCCAGCAGGCGGGCGCAGGTCGTCGGCTCCAGAAAATTCTCCTTGAGAACTCCGGCCAGGAAATTGAGAGACCTTGCCCGCAAGGCCTGCACCTTGTCGGCGCTGTCGGAATAGGGATTGCCGCCCGGGTATAGCGAGGTGTTGTGCAGGGTATAGACGGCAACCGGAAGATTGCTCAGCCGGAATTCCCGTGCCATCGCGAACAAGGTGTCTTCGTCGGCATTCTCCGGCGAAAAACGCACCGGCTTTCCCCGCTTGCGGGCCTTGGAATACCAGGCGGGCCAGCCGCGGGCCGCATCGAAGGTGCGCGACGATACCCAGCGCGGACCCCGCATATAGTTCAGCGAGGACGCCGGCACCGTCAGCACACGCCGGTTACTGCCGCTCCAGAAAGGCAGGCCGTCGAGATTGGTGAAATCAGGCCCGCCCGCCAAGGCGTCGCTGTAGCCGGTCGAAGGACTGAGATCCAGCTTGATGCCCAGGTCATCCAGCAGCGATGATGTCCGGTCGCTTCCGCCCCATCGCCCAGCGCGGTGGATCGTGACCGGCATTTGAAAACATTCCTCGAAGGTCTCGGAGAGAATCTGCAGCTTTCGATATTCGATATGCTCCGGCAGATTGCACTGATAGGAGGTGAACGCGTTGGGCTGTTCCCAGTAAGGTGGAACGCTCCAGGAATGGAGATGGATGCCGACCTCGGCCTCGCCCCGCGCCACCCAATCCTTCAACTGGTTGCGGTAATCCTCGTTCTTCAAAATCGGATAGGTCAGGAGATAGACGGGACTGATCCCCACCGAGCGGCAATCGACATGGAATTGCTTGAGCGCCTCGGCGCCCTTGACGCTGTGATTGTCGGGGCGGAATTCCTTCCATTCGAATTCCTCCTCGACATCGACCGTGACCAGGAGCTTGGGCACGGCTTTCCCGGCGGGCTTTTGCGGCAGAAAACTGGCCATGCGTTCCAGGGCATAGAATTGACGCCGTTCGCTCTTCGAATTGCCGGCGTCACAAATCGCCAGGAAATTGCGCGTGACGTTCTGCCAGCTGCAATTCTGGGCGCGGCGCCAGCCTGCATCGCCCAGGCGCTTTGCCAGTTCAGGATCGCCAAGAATCCTGGTGACGGCATCGGCAACTTCGGTCGCGCTGGTGCCGTCGACCAGAAAGCCGGTTTCGCCGTCAACCACCGCTTCGACCGTGCCGCCCGCGATCCCCGCGACCACGGGTTTTCCACAGGCGCCGGCCTCCAGGAAGACCAATCCGAACCCTTCGGTGTCGCCATCGGAAAGCGTGCGGCACGGCAGGGCGAAGACATCGCAATTCTTGAAATATTCCAGGATCCGGGGCTGTGATGCAGCGCCCAGCACGGCGCAATGACTCTCCAACCCCAGTTCCTGGATCAAGGACCTGAGGCTGCTTTCCAACGGCCCGTCGCCGACGATCGCGCAATAGGCATTGGGCTGGGCCTGCAATATCTGCGGCATGGCGCGGATCAGGGTTTCCTGCCCCTTGCGCTCGACCAGGCGGGAAACCGAAAGGATGATGGGCCGGTCCCTGATGTCTTCCGGCCAGATGGCGCGGTTCTGTCCGTCGCAATTGAAGGACTCCAGGTCGACGCCGTTGCTGACCACATGAATCTTGTTCTGGTCGATCTGGTATTTGGAGATCACCTGGCCTTTGCAGAACAGGCTGACCGCGATCACGCCATGGGCATGGCGCAGAAAGGAGCCGCGCAGCCGGGCCAGAAAATTGGTTGTGGCCTGGGCGATCTCCTCGCCATGGGTATAGATCAGGACTTTCCGGCCCATCAGATAGCGCAGCGGAAACACCAGCCAGCCGCCATAGATCAGCTCGCCCAGGCAGACGACTTCGATCCGATGGGAGATGATCAGGGAGATCGTGCGGAACAGGACGCCGAACATGATGGGCAGGTCGCGGGTGAGCACCTCCACCAGGCGGCCGAACCAGTTGGACGGGTCGGGTTCGAAGGTGGGCGGCCGCAGGAACGGGACGCGATAGACCGGATAGCCGGCATTGGCATCGATCTCATCGAGCGAATTCCAGGCCTCGCCGCTGCGATAGTCGCGCGAGGCGCTCAAGGCGATGATCCGCCCCCCCGCATTCTTGCAGAGCTGGTGATAAACGACCGCGGAGCCGCCAATGACCGGCGGGAAGTTGCTGGATATAAAGAGAATTTTCCGGGGCATAGGGGGAACTTATACTGACAATTTGTGACCGGTGCCAATTTAGGGCGGAAAACCGGTCTTCCGTCATCGACTATCACGGCTTGGTAAATGAGTGATGGCGACCGGAAACGGTCCCCAAATGGGACAAAAGGGCCCCGAATTGGTGGTTTGAAGCGGCATGATTTGTGAAAGTTCCGGGTGGAATTCACGCCCGACCCCGGGCCAGGAGCCGTCATGTCCCGTATCAGCCATAGCCTGGTTTCCGCGCTTTTGAGCGCCACCCTTGTGTCCGCCCCCCTGGCCGCCCAGGCCGGCGGCATGTCTCATGTCGGGACGTTCACGGGCAACCGGGGTTCTTCCCCCGCCATCGGTGGACCGGGCTGCCGCCAGACCGGCGGAGGCTATCCGGGCGGCCGACCCACCTCGATCGACAACAGCATCCATGTCTACAAGCCGACCACGATCAACAACAATGTGAACGTCTACAAGCCCACCACGATCGACAACAACATCACCGTCTACAAACCCATTTCGATCGAGAAGAACGTCAACGTCACCACCAACATCGACAATTCCAAGACCGTCAACATCAACAAGCCGATATCCATCACCACCAATATCGACAACAGCAAGAATATCGAGATCACCAAGAACATCGACAACTCGAAATATATCGACAATTCCAAGTACATCGACAATTCCAAGAACATCAACATCAGCAAGAAGATCGTCATCAACAAAGGCCAGTCGGAAGCGGAGGCTCTGGCCATCGCCGCGGCCGCGGCCGCCGCTTTGGCCAATGCCAGTTCCAGCGCCAGCGCGACCGTGAATATCTCGGGCAATTCCAACAGCTCGAGCTTTTCAAACTCCGGCAGTGCGGTGAATTTCTTCGGCACCACGGTGGCGCCTGAAGCCCCTGTCGCCTTCGTCGGCGGCGAGATCGGAAACCTGTCGGTGGAAGTCTCGGCGCCGCAGCCGGTCTGTACCTACCAGGAAGCCACCATCGTCAAGGCCATCCATGCCGTCTGCGTCTCGGCCGACGGCCATGAATTCGCCGCCTCGCACATGACCGCCGATACCTGGGTCAGCAACAGCTATGAAGGCGAAGTCGCCCGCTGCATCGCCGGCTCGCGCTTGAAGGTGGTGGTGGGCAAAGTCACCCAGTCCGCCGAAGGCATGGCGGCCGCCTATTCCAGCGGCCAGGTGTTGCAATGCGCCACCCATGAGGCGGTCCGCCACTACAAGGACGGCGCCCTGAAATGCGCCCCCGCTGTGCCGGTGCCGGACTGCACCGAGCGTACCAACCTGCGCAAGTACGGCACCGGCGACCTGTTCTTCAGCTATCGCGCCAGGGTCTGCGTGGAGACGCACGAAGAATATGTCGAGCAGGCGTCCATCGTGGGACGCCAGAGCCGGGAGCCCGTGGCCCCCTATTAATTCGAGTTCGAAGGTGCCCTGGTGTCGTGGTTTCGAAGTTCGCCATATCATCGATATCAGGCTCCGAGCGAACTTCGAAACCAGAACGACACTAGGAATCAATAACTTGCTAGTGTCCTTCGATTCCGAAATTCGCCCAGTGTCGGATATGAAGACCGTGCGAATTTCGGAATCGGGACACTAGGGGGAGAGGGTTCAAAATCTCCCCCATTAAGCATCTTCGCGGAAACTTCACCCGCCCGCGCCCCGGAATCGCCCTATTGTGCCATAATGGTACAAACCACAGGCATACCGGGGATTTCATGAAAGCGGCATTGGTGTTGGCGGCATTGGCCTTGATGGCAGGGGCGTCCCTGCCGGCCGCCTCGGCGGATACGAAAACCTGCTACGCGATCTCAGGCCACGGCCCCTGTCTGACGAAGGCCGCCAGCGTCAGGAAACATCATCCCATCCGGCGCCATGGCCGTCACGTCCGCCATCGCAACAGCTATTACGCCTATAGCGATGCCGCGCCGGTGATGACCGCGCCGCTGCCGCCGCCCATGTCAGAACCAGGGCAGCCGATGATGGATTATGGGCCGCCTCCACCGATGCCGGGGGCGCCGGTCTATAATTTCTACGGCCCGACCCAGAACTTCTTTGGACCCACAACCAATTATTTCGGCGGCTATTCCGGTCCGGCGGCAGCCTATCCCGGAGACTATCCGCCGCCGCCGGATGACGGCCGCATGGACCCCTGGCGGGGTTATGACCACCGCGACGGCTTGCGCAACGGCTACTAGCGGCGCTCAGGCCACCTTCACCCTTTTCTTGGCGCTGAGGAAATCGCGGTTCATCCGTTGGCGCTGTTCGGTGGAGAAATTCTGGCGCACCTGCAGCCAGATGTTGCGTTCCTCTTCCTGGACGTGATGATCCACCAGTTCCTTGAGGACCTTCGCCGTGGCGGCGAATTCTGGGGTATTGGCCTTCAACTGGCCCAATTTCTTCAGGGTCTGGTCGGCCAGGCTGTGCTCGATATAGCCCTCGTTGCCGTCAATCCGGGCTTCCTTGCCGCGGAGGGCAAGGACGGCGTCATAGACCACCCTTTCCTCGGCCTTGGTGTGGGGAATGAGCGCCTGCTTGATCTTACCCACCAACTGCTTCTGCTCGCGGCCGCTGGAGCTGTCCACCAGCCTGGCCAGAAGTTCCTGTACGTCGTCATGCTCGGCCTGCAAGGTGTCCAGGATATCGTTCTCATTCAGAGCGGGGTTCAGCGCATCCATCACCGAGCGGGTGGCGCGTTCTATCGTGGTCCTGACTGCCATGTGAGGTTCCTCAAAGCTTCCTGCTGCCCAACGTGCAGATGGAACCGCAGTTTCGCGACCCTTACGCGATTTTTCCTTCCCCTCGCGCGCGCGCTCGAAAAGACGCAAAAACAAAAGGAATATTGCGGGTTCCGGCAACAGGATGCAGATGCAGGCGTTATGGCTAAGTACCCCACTTGGAGGATTCCCATGACGACCACGAGCGGTCATACCACCGCAATTCTTGCATCAAAAGTCAAAGGCACATCAGTCTACAACGACAATGGCGACAAGATCGGTACCGTTGAAGACATAGTGCTCGACAAACTGTCCAACCAGATCATGTTCGCTGCCCTGGGTTTCGGCGGCGTGCTGGGAATGGGCGAAAAATACTATCCGGTTCCCTGGTCGCTTCTGGACTATGACGAGGAAAAGGGCGGCTATGTCGTGCCGCTGACCAAGGACAGGCTGGAGAAAGCGCCTGCCTATGATCTCAAGGATCTTACCAAGCATGACGGCAGCCTGGGTTCGATCCGCGAGAAGACCTATTCCTTCTACAATGTCAGCCGCGACTGGCAATAACCGCTGAACCGCCGCCGGCTGGACCCCGCGTCCGGCCGGCGGTTGCCGTTTTCCCCGACAAAATTCAGCCGCCTTCGCTGGCCAGCCGTTTGCGGATGGCCTGCAATTCCCTTTTCCGACGCCGCACTGGTCGCGGGATAGCGCATGTCCAGCCGATCCAGCGTATCCAGGATGATATGCGAGACGATGAGGCGGGAGTTGGGCTTGTCATCGGCCGGCACGATATACCAGGGCGAATCCTCGGTGCTGGTGGCGGCCAGGCACTCCTGATAGGCGTGCATATAGTCCTTCCAGTATTTGCGCTCTTCCACATCGCCGGCACTGAATTTCCAGTTCTTGTCCTCCTCGTCTATCCGCGCCAGGAAGCGCTTGCGCTGTTCCTCCTTGGACAGATGCAGGAAGAATTTGACGATCCTGGTGCCATTGGCGTGCAAATGCCGCTCCAGGTCGCGGATGGAACGGAAACGCTGATCCCAGATATGCTTGGGCGGATCGGGAATGTTCTCGGCGCCGAGGATTTCCGGATGCACCCGCGCGATCAGCACTTCCTCATAATAGGAACGGTTGAAGATGCCGATCTTGCCGCGTTCGGGAAGGTCACGTGTGGTGCGCCACAGGAAATCATGCGCCAGTTCGTTGGGGCTAGGATGCTTGAAACTGAAGACCTGGCAACCTTGCGGATTGACCCCCGACATCACATGGCGGATGGCGCCATCCTTGCCGGCGGCATCCATCGCCTGGAAGATCAGCAGGATGGCGTACTGATTGGAGGCGTAGAGGCGCTGCTGCAGCTTATCCAACTGCTCGACATGGCCGCGCAGCATCTTCTCGTAATCCTGCTTGGACGTGTAGACACGCTTGCCCTTGGTCGGCCATTTGTCCAGACGAAGCTTCTTGCTTTCCGGCACGCGGAAATCGCGGCTATCGATCTTCATGGCGTCTCCAGATTCAGAATAGGCCGGCGGGATCCGACACGGTCGGCCTGCTGCGCTTGGTGCTGCCGGCGCGCTCTTCCCGGGTCATGGTCCAGCGCACCCCTTCGACGGTTTTCAGGCAGGCTTTCACCGAGTCGGGTCCAGCGTCGTTTTCGCCTAGCCATGTTGCCCAGTCCTCGCGCGCCAGGAAAGCCGGCATCCGGTCGGTGGGCAGGGTCGCGATCAGCCGGTTGGCCGGGACGGTGACCAGCACGCAGGCGAACAACGGTGTGGGAAGGACGGGAATGTCGTAGCGCCGCCAGACAAAGGCGGCCGCCAGCGCCGGTTCATCGCCCGGGGTGATGACGTGCTGGATGGTGGGCCCTTTTACGTCCGGCGCTTCGTTGAAACTCTGCATCAGCACGATGCCGCGCTGGCCATCGCGGAAGGCCTGGGAAAAAGCCTTGACCGTGTCGATGGTTTCCGCCCGCGCATGGATGGGCTGGGGGACCTGCCACCTCTCCGGATGCGGAAAGCCCCAACGCATTTTCATGGTGCGCCGTTCCTCACCCTCCCGCACGATCACCGGCAGGTCCGTCATCACGCGATAAGTGAGACTACGATCGGCCTCATCCTCCGCGGGCGGCGCGGACCACGCGAGATCCACGATCTCGATCCAGGAGGCTTTTGCCGTGAACTTTCCGCACATCCCTCAAGTCTATCCGATTCGGCGAGCCGGCCGGGTCAGCCCTCGTCCTTGCGAAAGGCGGCTTCGCCCGCGTCCGATACGGCCACCCATTTGGGGTCCGGCGCGGCGCCGGGGACATAACTGTCGTGCCAGTTCCACCATTTGTAGCGGCGATCCTGGGGATAGCCTTCCGGCGAGTCCTCGCCCTCCTCCTGCCGGCCCAGCGCGGTCATATCGAGATAGCTCCAGACCGTGCCCATCGCCTCGTCGCCGCGGCTGTTGATGAAATAGGTGCGGAATATCTTCTCGCCGTCGCGGATGAAGGCGTTGTGGCCGTGCCATTCGTCCACCCCGAAATCGACGTCGAAACCGTCGGTGATGGTAACCCACGGAATATGCTCCCAGCCCATGCGCGCCTTGAGGCGCGTGATGTCCGTCTGCGGCGCCCGTGAGGCATAGACCAGGGTGGTGTCGCGCGCGTTCAAGTGGGAGAGATGGCTGACCTGGTCGGCCATAAGCGAACAGCCGATACAGGCATGGTCAGGCCAGCCATGCACGCCGGGCTCGAAGAAAGCGCGATAGACGATCAACTGGTGGCGGCCCGCAAACAGGTCGAGCAGGCTTTTCTTGCCGTCCGGCCCTTCAAACACATAAGCCTTTTCCACCGCCATCCAGGGCATGCGCCGGCGCTCGGCCATCAGCGCGTCGCGGGCGTGGGTCATGGCCTTTTCCTTGACCAGAAGCTGATCGTGCGCCGCTTTCCAGTCTTGCGCCGACACAATCGGCGGCGTCTTCATGGTGATCCCATTCTTTTCTGGCGCTGTCGTCATCGCAACCTCCACATGTTGAACAGGCCATGATCTTGCCTTGCGGACGTAACGCGCTGGGAGTGACAAGTATGGCGGGATTATCGCTCGCTTGGTTCCGTGAGGTTCCCCGCCGGCCTTTACGAACTGCGCGATGCCGCCGTGAACACCGCCAATTGCGCATCAAATGCGCGTCTGAAGGCGGGCCGTGCTTCGCCGCGGGCGACATAGGCTGCTAGGTTGGGATATTCGCCCAGCATGCCCGAACTGCCCAACCGGCGCAGCACGCCGATCATCATCAGATCGCCAGCGCTGAAGGCGCCGTCCAGCCAGTCGGCGTCGCCAAGACGGTGGGAAAGCTCCTTGAGCCGGTCACGGATGCGATCCTTGACAAGGGGCAGGCGCGCTTCGTGCCAGGGCTTGTCGCGCTCCAGCAACTGGGTGGTCTGAAGATCAAGGATCGGCGGCTCGATGGTACTGAGCGCCGAAAACATCCAGGCGATGGCGCGCGCCCTTGCGTTCGCATCCTTGGGCAGCAGGCCGGCATGGCTTTCCGCGATGTGCAGCACGATGGCGCCCGACTCAAACAGGACGAGATCGCCGTCTTCATAAGTCGGGATTTGTCCGAACGGCTGGCGCGCCCGATGCGCCGCCTGCTTCATTTCGCCGAACGAAACCAGGCGGACATTGTAAGGCTGGCCAACCTCTTCCAGCGCCCAGCGAACCTGCATGTCGCGCGCCAGTCCGCGGCCGCGGTCGGGGGAATTCGCAAAGGCGGTAATGGTGGGTTTCATGGGGGCGAGCTCCTGTCAGGTTCCTTATACCCTGAAGGACGAACGGCCGGCGGACTTCCCGACACCCGTCAAACCTGGAAGGCAGAACCGCTCGCCCTCCCCGAGCCCTCATGGACGAACGCTGATGATCGTCTTGCCCTTGCGTCGCTCGGCCGGGTTCAAGGCGGAGACGGCATCGTCGAGGGTCCCGATGTGGCCGATATTCGTCCGCAGCCGGCCGTCACGCACCCGCTGGACGATTTGACTCAGTTGGGCACGATCAGCCTCGACAACGAAGTCGATCGCCAGGCCGTCGGCGGGCCGCGCCTCGGCCGGTCCGACGATGGACACCAGTGTTCCTCCGGCCCGGATCAGACCTGCCGACCGCTTCCCGGTGTCGCCGCCGATGGCATCGAACACCAGATCGACTGGGCCGACGTCTTCCAGGCCGTCGTTCTCGAGGTCAACGAACTCCTGCGCGCCGAAGTCGAGTACCGCCCGACGGTCGGCGGCGCGTCCCGTGCCGATGATATAAGCGCCGGCCTCTCGTGCGAGCTGCGCCGCCATCGACCCGACTGCGCCCGCGGCGCCGTGCACGAGGATGCTCTGCCCTGCTCGGAGGCGGCCGTGCTCGAACAATCCCTGCCACGCAGTCAGGCCCGATATCGGCAGACTCGCGCCCGCCGTAAAGTCGACATCGCCCGGCAACGGCGCGAGGTTGCGCGCCTCGATCGCTATGTATTGCGCCAGGGTGCCGTCGCGATACCAATCAGCGAGGCCAAACACTCGCTGTCCTATCGATAGCCCCGCCGTGCCATAGCCGAGAGCGGTGACCACTCCGGCCAGCTCGTGCCCGGGAATCGACGGTGTTCGGTCACGGTTGAGGCGATCGGTCCAGGTCGAAGGCCATGTCAGCTCAGTCGGGACGAATCCCGACGCATGAACCTGAACGACGACATCGTTTATCCCTGCTTGCGGCTCAGGCCGCTCCGCCAGCTTCATCCCGGCGGTTCCCGCGGCTTGGTCCGTCACCACGATTGCCTTCATGGGAATTTCCTCCTCGGTCATTTGTCTGTTTGCCGGATATGTTCCAGCGATAAAAAGCTGGTTCGATATATAATGCCGAGAGCCTTAGGCAAGTTTCCCGGATTGCCCCCGGCGGGGACGGGGATATGGGCTTCCGGATTCAAGCCGATCGAAGCTGGCTGGATTGTGCCTCGCCCAAGCTGGCTTTGCGTTTCTTATGAGCGAAGCGAATTAGAAAAGCTTGCGCGCGCCGCCCGATTTGGTCGTCGTTACTCACGCTGCCGCGAACGACGGACCAAATCGCTACGCAGGCGCCGCTTCTCACGATCTCGCTGGGGTCAGGAGCGATGGGCCAAAGGCCCACGAAACGGTCCGGTGGACCGTTTCGAGCGACGAACGCGCCGAGCACAAGCGAGGCGCCAGGCGGCCAGCGCTTCACCCAGACGGAATTATCCGGGTACTCCGGCCGCCTTGTCTTTGAGCGTCTGTGCTGCTGCGTCGAAGGCGCGCCATGCGACCGACGGGAGGTGCGCGCCGGTGCTGCATCGGCGAACCCCAAGGCGGGCGAAATGATGAGGATCGGTGTCGAGGTCCGGAAGCAGGACGCTGACCGGCTTCGGAGCAACGGCTGCCACCAGCTCGCGCACGGCTGCCGGATCGACGATCATTGGCACGAAAAGACAATCCGCCCCCGCCTCTGCATAAGCTGCGGCCCGGCGGATGCTCTCCTCAACGCTTAGCCCGGGCACGCGGAAATGTTCGCTACGCCCGATCAGCATCACACCGGGACCGGCTGCGTCGATGGCTTGCCGTGCAGCAGCGATGCGGTCCACGGCAAGGCCCAGATCGTACAATGCTTCACCCGACCAGTCTTCGATTGAGATGCCGGCAACCCCCGTCGCCACAGCCTTTCCGACATTGGCGCCGACGGCCTCAGGACCGTCGGCGAATCCGTTCTCGAAGTCGGCATTGATGGGCACATCGACGGCCTCGACCAGCTGCACGAGATGGTCGAGGACTTCGCGAAGCCCGAGTTCCCCGTCATTTTTGCCCAGTGCCCAGGCCGCGCCAGCACTCGTGGACGCGATGGCGGGAAATCCGAGCTTCGCGAGGCGCCTGGCGCTGCCTGCGTCCCAAGCGTTCGGCATCACGAAGAAGCCGCTGTCATGCAGACGGCGAAAATTGGACACTCGTTGACTCAGGGTTGTGGTCATAGCTTTCGCATATCAATGCCGGCGGAATACTCGCCCTCGACTTCTTTTGTAACCACCTGACCACAGATGACTTGCTTCCTCTCAGGGTCATAACTGAGGGTAGGATTGCCGTGCAATTGCCAGCCACGATTCAGCCGCTCCGTCACACGATGACAAAAAACGTCATCGTCGGGGCCGACCAAATAGCTGTATATCTTCATCCTGCCCCTCCCATTCTTCGATCAGCTTCACGATGCGAACCGCCATCCTGCCCGGCGCCGCTCAGCGCGAAGCCAGCGTCTCAGAATAGCTGGCAATCGCGCGATCGCGGAGCGCCGTCACTTCAGCGCGCTTCGCCGTCACGCAGCGCTGGGCGGCAAAGCGATACTCACGAACCGCGCTGCCATCATGCACGCCACAGGCGAAACGAACGGCATTCACCAGGCGCCGGTCCAGGGCTTTTACGCCGGCTTCCGATCGAAGATTGAGGTCGCTGTAGGAAACCACAACCGACGACGCCACTTCCTGGGCGAGGGCGGGAACAGGGGTCAGTACCAGCAGCGAAAGGGCGATATGAAATAACTTCATTGGGTTTTCTCCTCGGTTGAAACCCCGTTCTTTTGACGCTTTTGGAGGCCAACGACCAACAAAAGGCTAGGCAAGAGATATAAACTGTATTTATATCTTGGCATGTCCGATCTCCCACCCCTTACCGCCATTCGGGTCTTCGAGGCCGCCGCTCGTCACGAAAATTTCAGCCGTGCTGCGGAAGAACTTGCGATGACGCAGGCGGCTGTGAGCTATCAGATGAAAGTCCTGGAGGAGCGGCTGGGCGTGACGCTGTTCGCGCGCCACGCGCGTGGGATGACCCTGACCGATCTGGGCCGGCGGATCGCCCCCCAGGTCACCGCGGCCTTCCAAACCATGAAGGAGGCCTTCTCTTCCGTGCGCGCGGAAAACGGCTCGATCCTGTCCATCACAGCGCCACGCACCTTCGCGGCCAACTGGCTCGCCGGCAGGTTGGGCGATTTCAATTTGGCGCACCCGAATTTGAGTGTCCGGCTGGATGTCTCGGACCAGATGATCGATCTCCCAAGGAGCAGCTTTGACGCCGCTATCCGGGGGGCCCCGCGTCCTTGGCCCGGACTGATTTCGCATTTCCTGATGCGGATGCCCGTCACGCCGTTTGCAAGCCCTTCATTCCTGGCGACCCACAAGCTGAAGACGCCAAAAGATCTCCTGTCGGTGCCGCGCCTCTCGGCGGAAGACGACTGGTGGGACCTTTGGTTCGGGACGCTGCCCGGCGGCGCTATTGAGCGTAAGAACGGCCCGGGCATCCGGTTCGAATCGCAAGTGCTCGACGGCCTCGCCGCCATCGCCGGACATGGAGTGGCGGTCCTGTCGCCGCCCATGTTCAAGCCGGCGATCGAAGCAGGGCTGCTGGTTCAGCCATTTCGCCATGTGGCCTTGTACAAAAACGGCTTCTGGCTGGTTTATCCGGAGCACAAGCGCAACCTGCCCAAAGTCAGAGCCCTGCGCGACTGGCTGCTAAAATCGGTCAAGGAAGCCGCGGGAAAAGACTCGGCGTTGCTGAAGCCCCCAGACGATAACTGATTTGGTTTTCGGCAGCGTAAATTTGAGCCGGGTTTCCACAACGGCGCTCCCCTCAGCCACAGGCCTCGGGCTTTCGCACTAATAGGGGCCCAGCTGGATTGCACCTCGCTATTGGAAGTCCGACATCCGTACAGCGGCCGGATTTCGATCTTGCTGGGGTGAGGAGCGATGGGCCAAAGGCCCACGAAACGGTCCGGTGGACCGTTTCGAGCGACGAACGCGCCGAGCACCAGCGAGGCGCCGGGCGGGCAGGGAGCAAAAAGCTTCAGGCCTGCGCCCGACCACTACTGAAAATCGGCCATCTCGTACAATGGCCGGATTTCGATCTCGCTGGGCCCTGGCATGGGATTGGGGCAACGCTTCACCCAGGCGACTGCCTCGTCCATGTCCTTGACTTCCCACAGCCAGAAACCGGCGACCAGTTCCTTGGTCTCGGCGAACGGCCCGTCCATGACGATGCGGCCAGGGCCATCGAAAGCGACGCGCTTGCCTTGTGAGGAGGGCTTGAGGCCGTCACCGGCGCGCAAAATGCCCGCCTTGATCAGCTCCTCGTTAAAATTTACCCATTTCTTCGAGGAGCTTGCGGTTCTCCGGGGTCATCTCAAACCCCTTTTCGCTGTCCTCGGTGGCCTTCACGAACACCATCACGCGCATGGTCTGTCTCCTTGGTTAGCCGGCCCGGTCGGCCTTGTGTCGGAACGACGAACGGAATCGCCGGAAACAGACACCGGCGCACTATTTTTCCTGGCCCTTCATCACTTCGGTCATCAACGAGGCATCCAGCACGTGATCTGGCCCATATTGCTGAACAATCGTTTTTGGCTCAGTGAACTGTTTACCAAAGAGGGAAAGTATCTGCCGCGAAGGTTGCGTACCGACCGGCGCAAACAACAGCCTGCCGCCTCCGGTTTCCCGCCATGCACAACCTTCAAGCGAGACGACCTCCTCCATGGAGATCAATTTTGCTTCCATAATTTCCTTTTTTTCCCGAGAGAACCACCCATTGCTGACTGTCCTCTTTCGCATCAACAGTACATGGGTCACGCAATCCGGAAACGCCGTCCACACACCTTCGCCCCAAATAGCGAAGACGATGGTGGCGCCATTGCTTAGGCGCTTGCCCCAGTTGGCGCGCGGCAGAAAATGACCTTCGCCGACCGTGCCCTGCAGCGACTTCAGGCCCAAATTCCATCGCCACACGCGCTCGATCTGCGCCTTATCAGCAAGAAGAACGTCTGCAAGACCACCTCTGGGAGCGATTGATGCATAACCAAAGGCATTTCCCTTATTCCAACCGCGTAGAAATCCGTCCGCCGAGTAAGGGCCGTCGCCCATTCCTTCGAACTGCGGATCGTGGATGGTGCAGCCGAATGCAGCGACGAACGCAGCCACTTCTGGCTCCGCCTCCAACCCGAAGGTATGCGGGCGAAAATAGTTCAGGCTAAATGCAACATTCTCATCCAGGCGCCCTTCATCTGGCTCGGGCTGCTGAAATTCAAACTGGAAATAGACCCCTGTGTCGGGATTCACGTACCAGCCAGGTTGCTCGTAATTAGGGCGTTGCGAAAAATATTGCGCGAACGCATCAGGACACAGCCGCGAGGACGTCAAAAATAAGTCGTAACTCACGCATCCCCTCTGCAGCTTGGCCAGAAACTACCGTCAAATAACGATATGGCGCAATCTCGGAAGAGTGATCGTGGCTGACTTAAGATTGCAGCCTTATTCCCATTCGATCATCAATTGCTCCGGTAACACCATGGAGGACATGATTTTTCCAAGTCACGATTTTCGCGATGCCGTCAAAAATACCGTCATCTGCTTTTGCTGTGGATGATTGGCTTTGATAATCCGCAACACATCGTATCAAGGTCAACTCGAACTCAAAGCATAAACAAGGTCGATAGCAGTCGAACGAACCTTTCGCTGCGAGATTCACGGGCGCAGAAAGCGCAGAAGCCGGCTCGCCAGCATCAGTTCCTCCATCACAGGAGTAGGATCGTCGTTCCCGACGACACGATGGGAATGCGGGTTCTTGAAAGTGCCAATCGCCCCTGCGAATAGGTCCGCCATGCGCTCGCGCTCTGCCATCTGGAGCGCCATCTTCGTCAGTGGTCCCGTGTTCGGGTTGAAGGCGGCGCGCATCAAATTCACGCCAATCTCCCGTGCAATGCCGGAATCAATCTTCACCGTATCTTCGACCAGGACAAATGCGTCGCGCACAGCAGTATCATAGTGCCCACCCGCAAAATTGTCGTACACCGAACCTTGCAGGAGATGATGCAGCATATCCCGGCGCAGCAGTTGCCGCGCTGCAATGTCGCCAATGTCCGCTCCGGAAGCCACCTCGCGCCCTCTCTCCGTAATAGTCATGTTTCGGGCGACTTGTCCGGGGGCCTGCATGATCAACCCCTGCAACTGAAGCCTTTGCCACGATTCCATCAACGAAGCATCGACGGCAATACGCTGTTGGTACGACGCGTTCACGCCGATCGCATAGATACCGGTTATTTCGTCCTCATACACGAACCTTGCGGCGGTGATGTCTGGATTGTTCGCGCGTTTGGCGATGCACGCCAGCAAAGCGGCATCACGTTGCGACGGCGCCAACTCGAGAAAAAGTTGCGGATTGGGATAGAAGGCTACAAGCTCATCCAGCATCGGTGCGCTTCCTGCCCTTACCCTATGTGCCGTTGCCGTACTGTCAGTTCGACGACGTGGTTGAAGTTCGGCTTGAACAAAATGACCTTCTCAAACACCGACGATTTAATTTCGAGATTGTCGGTTCGAATCTCCTGCTCCTGGGCCGGATCGATCCAATCCACGACAACAAGGAGCCAGAGGCGGTCGCAGCGTCTGTAGTCTGTGGCTTTCATTTCTTTCTGCGCTATGACAGATCTCAGGTTCTCCCTAGACGCCATTTCGACGGAGTAGAGTTGCGCGATACGCCATTGCGCGTCCGCATAATTCCTGGCGTTAAGATAGACGAACGCCAACTCGGGCATGGTTTCCCGAAATGCCTCGCGATCAATGGGTCCGCTGTCGAGCTTCTCGATTTGATGGGCAAAGGCGGCGAGCAAAGCCGGCAGCGCCCGACACCGCGCGGGTGAAATTGGATTGCCGCCGTCGAAACCTACCGTCAGCTCGTTGTTGCGTCCGCCACCCAGGCGATAGAGCCGCTGCGCGTCCGCGACAACGCCGGCGCGCAGCGGCCTCTGCCTTTGCTCACTTCCAATCTCCGTTCCGGACTGAAGATAAAGGTTTGTGATCTCAATGCCCGTCGTTGTCCGCCCCGAGATCATCACATCTGGTTTGTCGCCATGCGTGATGGCGCCGTCCGGCAGGGCATAGACCTGACAGAATTGCTCGAAGTAATGCCGCTCGATGTCTTGGTTGGTTTTTGCGGGCGCACTTTTCATCATGACTGGAGATTTAGGCTAATTCCGCGTGGACAGGAAGCAAAAAGTTCCCTAAATGTTCTAGTACCCACTGGCGATCGCAGACGCCATTGCGAATTGGGCTGGGACTAAGCACGTGGCGCAAACTGCAAAGGCCGAGATCGCAATTTGCTACCTCTGTGGCGATCCGCTCAGCGATCCAACCAGCGCCGATCACGTTCCACCAAAGCAGTTCTTTGCACGCGCAATCCGCCGCGCCCAGCAGCTCCAGCTCGACACCCTTCCCGTCCACGATTCCTGCAATCAAGCTTTCAAGCGCGACGAGGAATATTTCGTCCACACACTGATGCCCTTCGCCCGCGGCTCCGTGGCGGGTCAAGCCATATACAGTGACGTTCTGCAAAAATACCGCCGCCACGAAAAGGTCGGTCTCACGCTCGGCGTTCTGCGCGAATTCGATCCACGTCCGAGCGGATTAGTTTTGCCCGGCGGCAAAGTGGTCAAGCGCTTCGCCGGAGCACGATTACAGCGCGTCTCCTGGAAGATAGTGCGCGGCTTGTTTTTCCTCCACCACGACCGCGTGCTGCCAACGAACACAACCACGTGGGTATCTCTGACAGCCCCAGGCGAAACACCGCCCGAGCATTTTCGGCATTTCATGTCTTTGCCAGACCGGGCGCAACACGGGCGCTATCCCGGTGCGTTCGCTTATCGCTTCGACAATTTCACCGAAGCTGGCGCCAATCTCCATTATTGGGCGTTCCTTCTCTGGGACCGCATCATCATCACTGTCATCTTTCACGATCCCGGCTGCGGCTGCGCCAATTGTGCGCAAATGCCAAGCGCTCGCTGTGAAGCAGAAGCCCCAACGAAAGGATGACCTATGGCTGCGCCCGATCCCAAGGTCGTGATGGAAGAGTTCTGCGCCATCTGCGAGCGCGTATGGATGGACCATGATCTCTATCTCAGCCTGTTCTCCGATAGCCGGGATCTCGCTCTCTATATGCAAATGGCACCAATGTGCTTTCAGGACCTCAACGGCATCCTGATCGAACATCTGGTCATTCAATTTTGTAAGCTCACAGATCCCGCGCAAACCGGAAAATACCCGAACCTGACAACCAACTTCATCTTGCACGAATTGCCCTGGCCCGCAGATGTGCAGAAAGCGCTCCAGGAGGTCAACGACCGCCTGATGGCGTTTCGCAAACACATCGAGCCGGCCCGCAATAAACGCACGGCGCATACCGACTTGACCGCACAGATCACGCCGCTGGGTGACCTGGGGCAATTCCCAAAAGGGGATGATGCGAAGTTTCTCGCCGACCTTCAGGCATTCGTGGATATCGCGTATCAACACTTAAATGGTGGACCGCGGCCGATCCATCCTGCCGCGGCGACCGACACGCATCAGCTCATCCGCGCGCTCGGCAAAGCCATTATGTTTGATGGATGCGCTACTTGCACGGAAGCGGCAAGGACCACCGCCATCCTCGACTATGAGGGGCGCACCAAATAATCGCGTCGGTAACCTCGCCGAATCAGCATACTCTCGCCGGTCATTCGACTCTATTGGAACAAGGGCTAAGGTTCGCCGAAAAATGACCTTGGAGAATTGGGATTATCGCAAGCAAAAGTACATCCTGTATCGCAGATCGGACCAACATCATGACGATTGCGCGCGATTTCCATTCGACCAGATTCCCTGCCGCGTGTTCCTGGATACAAACGTCATAAACCTGCTCGTAAAACACTCGGCGCATGTCTTCGAACACGAACCGTTGGTAGCGGACACAGAGGAGACCCTTGCGGAAGACATCGAAGCCCTCACCCACGTCTTTCGCGTCGGAGCCCGAGCAAATTGGGACCTCTGCGGCTCCCAGAAAACGATCGACGAACTCTCGCGAACAAAATCAGCGTCGCTCCGAAACGACATGCTCGACTATGCACTTGGTCTGGTGAATCAGGTTGTTGACGATAAAGACCATAAATTTGCCGCCGACTTTGGCCGCAGATTGGTCGGCACGCACTTTGTCTCCGTCCTGCCCGATACTGCAGACCAAGAATTGATTGGGAATGCGATAGGGCTGGGGTGCGATGCGTTTTGCACCTGCGACAGAGCGACCATCGTTCGCAAACGCCACCAGATGAGAGGAATTCCGTTGAGGATTGTTACGCCAGCGGAATGGTGGGCTCACATCAAGCCTTGGGCAGGACTCTGGGCTTAGATCGCCGAGACCTCTATCACGTCTCCACCGACGGTCGGTTCTCCGCCACCAGGTTGATTTGGCGCTACCAGGAACACCAAGGGTTGCTCGCCTACTTGATTGTCACCATCGGACATCGGCTGCTCATCGTCGTCGTTGATATTCTCGCGCGATACATCCGGCTTGATCCAAGCTTTTGTATCCTCATTGTAAGCGGCGCCAACTGCCTGCAACGCAGATGAAATTTGCGACTTTTCGCACTGTCTGCCGGTGCGCCGCACCACAAGGTCGACGATCACATCCAAGGGAAGCGGCCCTCTAGCCTCGTCCAACACCATTTGAACGGCACGTCCCACAGTTTCCCGTCGAGGCTCTCCCCACTTTGAGAGATAGACGCAGCGTCCTGTCGAGACTTTGAGCCGGCTGTCCTGGGTGAGGATCGAAAGGAAGGTTTCAATGGGAAACCCCTCCAACTCCAGCAGGTCCGCAACCTCATCGCGGTACATGCCGCTCTGCTTGCTTTCGAGGTGCTCTACAAGAAGATCAATGTAAATCCTTTGCTCTGCGCGTTTGATCGGCACGTCCCTGTCATTGAGCCCCCAGAGGCCGCGGCCCATCCGAATGAGCGGATCAACGGCGGTGACGGAAAAGGTGCTATTCACGCCCCTGACGGCGATCAAGTTCTGCTTGATCTCGTCTGCTGTGAGCGGGTGACCCGCTGATTTCACAAATGCGACGATCGCCTGATGTATATCGATGCGGGCTTGCTCGGTATTTTCCTCGTCCTTCGCAACCCACGTCATTTTACGAAGCCACTTCACACTCTTCGATTGACGTAGCGCGATGTTGAGAACGTACTTATCGAGGCCGACGTATTCACGGTCGAGCCGCTCCAGCAGCACGCCCATCAACTCAAAGCAATGCCATTGGCGGCCCGGCTCTGCATGAATAATTTCCTCAGCTTCCGCGCGCACGTCCGCCATTTCCGCTTCAGTGAGGGGGATGTGCCGCGCAAGCCCATACACGCCGGCCCCGAACAGGAAACCGACACTAGCAGCGGCGTTGTGAGCGCGCCGTATCTCCATTTCCCTGCTGTAGTTTTCCTTGGCCTGCTTTGCGATCTCGGAATAGTGCAGCGGTACCGGCGATGCGGCCAGCACGGCTTCAACGATCTGGTCGGCGCCGCGACCGTAGCTTGTCAGGGTACGAGAGCCGTCTGCATTTGCACTGAAATGGCAGAGGCCAACGGCCGCGTCCCACAGCAGCGCGCCAAATTCTCTGGCGTTGTCTGGCAACAGGCCATGAACAAGAGATTGCGCATAGGATTCAGTCCAGTTGTGCCCCACGGCCGAGGACAACAGTTCTTGCGCCGCCGATACCGTTTTCTCCCAAATAGGTTGAGTAATCAGCGTGAGGTAGTGAACGCCATCAATCTCAATGACGCTGATCCGGTCTTCGCAAACGACTTTCACCAGGTTCTGAAAGAACTCCATGTGGGCGCTAACGCCCTCAAACCAATCATCCACACCTTCAATGCCGGCAACGGGTAGCGGCGATGGCCTGCCAGTGAGCAGACGCGCCAGTTTATGAACAAGAACATCATCCCAAAAGGATTCATGAATCCATTTTTGGAGGGAGCGGGCTTCGATCTGCCTGATTCTTTCCCGCGTGACGCTATGGTCGTCTGCAACCTCTTGGAGCGTTTCCGGGGACCTCTCGAATCCAAGACGCCTTGTCACTACGTCCCTCTCACGCTCCGGGAATGACAGCAGGGACCGGCGCACCTCAACAAGAAGCCGGCTCGAATGGGAAAGGTCCTGTCCATTGAGGACCCCGACTGGCCCCTCATCAAGAGCGGCCACAAGACCTATCGCTGCGTCCTTCAAAGATTTGCGGCCAAAGTTTTGAATGCCCAGCAGGGTAATCGGCGTCCATTCTGAAAGGTCGCGCACGGTTTTAATATTGTTGTTCTTGAATACGTTGTTCGCGCGAACGGTAAGGTCAAGACTCGTCAGCTCTCGCTCCATAAGCCACGGCGGCGCTGCCCGTGCAATTTCGCAGGGGTCTTCGCAATTAGTGCCGACGAGAGTTCGCAGCCGATAGGCGCCGAGCTTATGCTTCGTGTCGCGGTCGAGATCGCATTCTTTGCGAAGATAGGTTTGGTCATTATATATCCCGCTGTCCGCGAGCGCTTTCCCATAGCTCGGATGAGCGGCTGCAAATAACGCCAGCCATCCCTGGAGCTCCGGCGTGGCGGCTTTCTCCTCCGGCGGAAATGCGGAGCCGGATTGTGTGGGATCATCTAATTCATAGCCCCAGCCCCGAAGCCCTAGGAATATGCCTTGCCCTTCAGCAAACCCCACCGGGTTCCTAGACGAAATGAAGGACGCGAGAAGCGCGAATTTGGCGGACGCCGTCAACAACATCCGCGCAGGATGATCTGCCGCAACGCTTTCGTAGATTTGCGATGGCGAACGATCAAAGCCGACATGCAATATCCCGACGGTTGTTTCTGGGTCTGTCCGGGACTTCCATGCCTGGACCACACCCCCCAGATCACGGCAGACCGCCACGTTCCAGTCCCCCTCACTGGAACGCAACATCAGAAATGCTCGTAAGGGGGCATCATTCATGACGCGGTTGTGTTTCCTGCACCGGCCTGCTCAAGAAGGTCAGCGAAATTGATTTGTCCCGCCTCTGCCTGCAAAGTCAGTTCGTTGATGCCCCACTCAGCGAGCCGCTCGGCCATCTTGTAAACGGCAATGCCGTTGAGCCGGTCACCCATGATCGCCTGGATGGAGCGCTTTAATGCCCCATCGGGATCGAAGCTGCCGATATTAAATATCGTCCCGCTCTTGTGGACCTCGGGCGGATCGACGCCTTGCGCCAACGCTAGGCCAATGGCGAAACGATAGGCGTCCACCTGTTGCCGGAAATATTTATCCTCTGCGAGTCGGCGCAGCTTTTCCTTGGCGCCTTCAGAGAGGCCAACCGTTACCGGTTCTTGCACCGTCATGACAATGTCGTCCTTTCCAACCGCGACTGAGTGGAGCTGATTTCCTTAATTTCGTAGGTCGCGCCAATTCTTCCCGCGATGACCTTCAAGTCGGTTTCCGGCCTGATTTCGCCGCTATGGACTAGCAACACAAACTGGCTCGTCACCGACGGCAAATAACTTAGGATGTTATCGCGGTGATGGAGGTCCAACCGGCCAAATGGCGTGTCCATGATGACCGGCCCGGCGGCGCGGCCGGTACGATTAAGGCCGTCGATCAATGACAACGCCACAACCTGCTCTGCGCCGGCGCTGCGGACAGGAACCGTTCGACCGTTGCCATCGATAATCTGCAAACCATAGTTCTTGTTGATCTCAAGCCCCTTATAGCTCTTCTGCGTCGTCATTTTCTTGAAAGCGTCATTTGCTAGCGCTTCAACGCGGCTCCGCAGCTTGTCACGCAACTGCTCAATGCTTTGCAAAAACACTTTCTCAAGATCCGTGCAGAGTGAAACCTTTATCGTGCTGCGCTGCGTGCGATCCTTGGTGAGCCCTTCAATGGCCTTCTGAGAAATCGCAAGCTCGCCGTTGATTTCTTCCAATTTAGCTTTCTGCTTTATGATCTCATCTTGCTGCCGACCCTCTTCTTTTATTTTCTCGTTCAGCAGAATGCGTTTGCGCTGTAATTCCGCCGTATCCTGGCCCGCGATCTCATCGCGGAGCTTCTCAATTTCGTTTTCAATTTGCGTCAGCCTGACCTGGTGACTCAACAAGTCGGTGTCGACCTGGCGCAGGCGGTCCTTCGCGTTCGTGCCCCGCACCTTCGACAATTCATCCAATTCAACCGAAGTGCGTTGCAGGGCTTCGGTGTTGTCGCTGATGGCCTGGAGCTCAACTTCCGCCAATCCAAGCGCAGCGCCCATCTGTGCCCGCCGGTCATCCCCGATATTCTGGAGGCACGTTGGACAGGTTTTGGTATCCAGAAGCGCTCTTAGATTATTTACCTGTAGCTGAAGGCCGCTCTGTTTCTTGATCCCGTCCAGTAATCCCTTGCGTTTGTTTTCCAGCTGCGTGCGCCGCACTTGCAGAACGCCCTCAACGAGGTCTTTCCATGCACCGGATAGAAGGTCGAGGCGCTCTCCCTCTTTCTTTTCGCACTCATCAAGCAAGAATTTCCGCTCGCTTTTTTGGACATCAAGTTTCGTGCTCGCCGCCAGGACGCCTTGCGCTGCCTCAATCTCATCTTCAAGTACACCGCGCTCATCGCGAACGCGCTTTAGCCGTTCACTGTAATCTTCCAGGTCACGCACCACGGCATCGTGACTGGTGGTAAGGCCGGCGTGCCGCTCGGCTTGCTTTTCCAGTCCCGCAATCTGCTTCAAATCCTGGTTTTGCTTCTTCTGGGCCTGCCGCAAGATCGTCTGGATATCGGTACGGCCGTTCGTGAGTGCCGGAACGCCCAGCACCTGCTCAATAGCTTCCTTGATCTGCTCTCCCTGCTGGTTGTTTTCGATGAGCAGCGTTTCGTATTCCTGCAACAGCTCGCCGTCGAACAGGAAAAAGCGCGAAATCTGCTTCGGCGCGATCAGGCCGATTTCCGCATCCACACTATCGCCAGGAACGACAATCCCATCACGGGTCAAGTGTATTTCGCGCGAAAAGTCCTCGGGCCTTGTCGGTGTTGCAACGAGCGACTTCTTATTCGCAACTCTTCTCAGGTCATAAGCATACCCGTTGGCTTCAAATTTGACATGAACCTCAACGCTCCAGTCATCGACTAGAGCGGAATCCTTATTGATGATTTCCTGCAGGGGAATGGGCCGTGAGTGCCTTCCCAGAGCCTCGCCGTAGAATGCCCAACGCAGCGCATTCATGAGGCTTGTTTTGCCGCGCATGTTGTCGCCAAAGACAATCATAACGTTTCGCTGTTCATCCTGCGGGAACAGCAGCTCGAACCGCTCCCGGTAAGGCATAAAGTTTCGGCCTGAGAGGCTGATAAGTTTCATGCTATGCTTCTCCCCCGGTCGCCGGCTTAGCCGTTTTCTCGACATGGGCATCGACCAGTTTGTCCATCGCCTGCGAGGACTGAATCCTGTCTGGGCTAAACTGGTACTTGCGTTGAATCGCAAAGCATTGTTTCAGGAGCGTGTCGTCTATATCGACGCCGAGCTGCACCCGCACGGCAAGCAGCGTTTCCAACCCAAGGTCATTCTCATTCGACATCTTGTGCTTCCTCCTCGTCTTCCTCGACGCCGCTGGCTATGAGCGTCGTAGGATCGAGTCCCATGTTGATGGCAATTTCTCTCAGCTCCGCGCCGGCCGTCCTGTTGATGGCATTCTCTGCAAATTCGATCGCCCGCAACAATTCGGCCCTCAGCAAACTGATCTGCTCGGGTTCATCCACGGCGTCCACGGGCACGACAATGGCGTCATATAAAACCGCCATGTGCTTGTCGTCCGCACGGCGCAATACACGGCCGCGGCGCTGGATGAACTGCCGCGGATTTTGCGACGACGCGAGAATGAGCGCGTGCGACACGTCCGGAATATCCACCCCTTCATCCAGGCAGCGAATGGAGACCAGGATTCCGCCGAACCGACGGAACCACGACATTGTCGCCTCACGATCACCCGCCATATTTGAGTGGTACTCGATTGGGTCAAACCCCTCCTGCTTCAGTGCGGCCAGCACCTGCGCCAACTGATCGCCATCCTCACAGTAAACCAGCCAGCTTTGGCCCCTGGTAAAGTTGTCCTTCATGATCGTGCGCGCCAGCCGCACTTTCGCTTCCGCCTTCTTGGCGATACGCGACCGCTGGATCAGCATCAGCCTGGCTTTGGGCGAGAGCGTGCGTTTGCCGCCCGCGTCAGGCTTGATTTTGGCGATTTCACGGGAGATCGCTTCCGTTTGCTTTCGCCAGAGATCGGCTTCCGTTGCCGTCAGGTTCACGGCGCTTGGAAAATACTCGTAAGGGACCAGACGGCCCGCCTTGATCGCATCGATCAGCGTAATAGGCGGCGGGACAACGCCTTCAAAGTATGAGAACAGCAATGCCGTACCGTCCGGATCGCCGTAGCGTTGCGGCGTCGCACTCAAGCCGAGGCAATGGCCGGCCTTGATCTGCATGATTTTTGAGTGCTGCGGGCTGCCAATCTGATGCACCTCGTCAGCAACCAGGAGCAAGTGATCTCCCTGCACGACGTTTTTTCGGAACAGGTCAGAGGAGGCGGTTTGCATAGTTGCCAAAACCACACGGCCGTCCGGGAAGACCGTGGGGCTGGTCATGCTGCTAAGGCGGCGCGGCGTTTTCCATGTGTTCTGTCCGCCACCCGCCAGCAGGAGAGCCGCCGTTGGCAACTCATCCCTGATTTCACGCGCCCATTGTTCCAGCAACAGGAGGCTGGGAACAACAATCAGGACAGGCAAACCTTTTGCCGCATGGTCCTTGATCGCAAGCAACGCTGTGAACGTCTTGCCGCTGCCGGTCGCGTGCTCAAGTATGCCGCGCCCGCCTCTCGCAAGCCAATCCGTCAGTGCCTTGTCCTGATAAAGCTCTGGCGTGCGTTTCTTCTTGGGCGGCGGGATTTCCTTCGCGCCCTGGGCTTCGCTCAAATCGTTGAAGGCCGCCTTCTTCAGATGTGCGATGGCTGTTGTCGGAAAAGCGAACACCTCAATATCGGGATCGCTTTCCGCCCATAGAGAGTCGAAGTGATCAAGGTGTTTCTGGACACGCTCTGCCTCAAGCCCGCCGCGCCAACTACAAAACACCTCGACCGACTCAAAATTACCGTGGGCATGCCAGGCGCTCCATGTCTCGTTCGCGGACCCCTTGAAGCTCACCGCATTTTTCAGGCCGTCGGAAAAGACGCCGATCTTTTCATGATAAAGGCCCTTTCTGTCGGCCCTGACCGCTACCTTGATCTCAAGCGCGCCCACTGAAATGAGGGTCGCAAGGGTGCGCGTATTAAAGGCCGCTTCTTCGGAACCCAACAGCGCATCAATTTCCTGGAGAAGACGCTCTTCAACGATTTTGCTTTTGCGGGCATAACCAACCGCGATGCCGGCGATATCTTCCTCCGACAGCTCCGGCGAGCAAATAAGCTGGGTGCAGCCGCCGCGACGGGTGAATTCAAGGATGGAAGAGCCGATGACATTATATACGGTGGACCTGAAGTAGCCGACCGCGCGCCTGTAGCGGATCGAGCTCATCAGGCACGGCCTGTAGAAGTCGCGGACGGGATCTTCCTTGAGCGACCTGTATTCGGTTTTGAGGTTCAAAACCGAAAGGTCGCCAAGGAACCGCGGGGCATCCTGGTTAGGGACGGATGGAGTCATTTCTTCCCGCCCCTCTTCTGCCGGCCTTCTTCTTCGGCTTCGTTTTCGTTTTTTTGTCGGTCTTGCTCGCTGCGTTCTTCTGCCTGAACCTGGCTTTCGATCCTTTGATATAACCCTGCTGCGGCTCGATCGATACCCATCTACGACCAAGCATCTGCGCAGCCGCCCCGGTCGTATTACTCCCGGCAAAAGGGTCCAAAACGATATCGCTTTTGTCAGTCAGAAACTTGATGAAAAATTCCGCGAGTTTGCTCGGCATCCGCGCAGGATGAAGCGGTAGTCCTTTCTCTCGACAGTACATCTGATAGTTCTCGCTACTGCCGGTATTGGCGATGGTGAGAACATTGGAAGGGATCGCGCCTGCGTTGTCGGTCAGAAATGATTTTTCCCCGATGACGAATTCAGAGGGGCGTTTTCCCGAATTGTACTTCTTCGTCTTGAGCAAGTGTTTCATCGAGTCGCTATACTCGATGAGGACATTCCGATTGTTCGCTTTCGGTTTCGCCGTCGCGGCGAACCACCACACATGCGTGTAGGAATCTTTCACGCGTATGCGATCGACATTTACCCACTGCGCCGGACTCGGCAGTCGCGCGGGATTGTTGCAGATGAATTGCTGGCAAAGATTCAGCTCCCCTTCTTCGGTAAATCGAATCAGAGCACGAAGCGCCAGCGTTGACATGACAGGCTGTCCCGGCTCCCAGGCATTACCCATTTCCATGACTATGGAGCCGTTGGGCGCGAGAAGTGTCTTGAACCTCTTTGCCAAGCCCGCAAGCCACGCAACGTATTCGTCGCCCTGACGGTTGCCGTATTTCTTTTTTCTATTCAGAGGAAATGGCGGCGAGGTAAAGATCAACGCCACCTTGCCCACATACTTTTTTGCAAACGTAGATTCGAGAAACTGCTCCGCAGTTCCCCAATACATTTGACCTTTTCCTGTCTTGTATGACTTTTTGATTTGCTTGGGATGGGTGTCTGCGTGTTTTGCTGCGGAGATGGGGCCGTCGCTGGCGCTCTTCTTTGGCGGCCGCTTGGCTTTTTGCTTTTTGTTTTTTCGCGGCGGCATTCAGGATCCTTGGCACTTATGACGTGACGTCCGCTCGGCGGATGAGCTTCAGCGTAGTCCTCGTTTCAGTAGGGCAAGGCGAGCATTCAGATCGGTCACGGCTGGCGCCGCAATCGGTTCGGTGAGGGATCGCCCCAGCTAGATGTACGCCCGTCCCTGCGGAACTATATCGAAATCCGCTGGGTTCGGTGAAACTTGATTTTCTGTAGCCCCACCAATAGGTTAATGGCGTGCCCTTCGGGCTGGGCTCTAGGGCTGGCGCCCCCAAGCCTGGCTTCGCCAGGCTTGGCCGTCCCGGTGACGATCCCTCACGCATCACAATGAGAGCCGTGCCGGCCGCACGCGGTCACGCCGCTTCGCGGCTCCTGCGGGTGTGTCCCTTGCGGGCGCTATTGCGCAGGGACGGCTCGACGGCGCATCCCGCCTTCTCTGCGCTGCGGCTCCTGGCAGCCTAACTCCCGCGCGCGCGGCTTACACCGCACTGCACATTCGCCTTCGTCTAATGAACTTAGGGCTCCGCCCTCAGCGCGCTTCGGAGTGCCTTCCGCCCAGCTTCAGTCGCCCGGCTGGTGGGCCGGGCTCCCTGCAGCCGGTTCCCCGCGAAGGCACCCGCTCCGCTTGCACACCCGCTGCTCGCCGCGAGGCAAGGGATCACGCGCGACCTTGCGCGTGAACCCTTGCACCAAAGGAGTGCTATCTATGACTACCCAACTTGTTGAACTGAAAAACCTGCATGTCTCGCCGCTCAACATGCGCGCCGAGAAGAAAGTCCCTTCACTCAAACGCATGGCCGAGATTGCGGCCAACATCCTGCCCACCGTGCGCGAGAAAGGCATCCAGACCGCGCTCATCGTGCGGTCCAATGCGGACGGCATGGAAATCCTCGCCGGACGGCGGCGCTATTATGCGGCCCGCGTCATCGAGCATGAGAAAGGCGCGTTTCCGCCGGTCGAATGCGACGTGCGCGAGGGCATTGACGATGCCGCCGCGATTGAAATCTCCCTCGTCGAGAATGTGGCGAGGGAGGATGCCGACGACCTCACCTGCTACGAAACCTATTCGGCGCTGATCCGGCAGGGCCGCAATGTTGGCGAGATTGCGCGGCTGTTCGGCAAGACGGACCGCGAGATCACGCAATGCCTCGCTATCGCTAATCTCCTGCCGCGCATCCGTGACCTGTATCGCGACGAGCAATTGGACGGGAGCGATCTGCAAGCGCTCACGATGGCGACCAAGACGCAGCAGCGCGACTGGTTGAAATTGTGGGATGACAACGATGCGCCGACCCACAGCGACTTGAAGCACTGGCTTTGCGGCGGTGTCGCGATCCGCGCGGACTTCGCGCTGTTCGATCTGACTCCGTTCAAGGATAAGATCGTGGGCGACCTGTTCAGCAAGGAACGGTATTTCCAGAACCCGCAATTGTTCTGGACCGCACAGGACGAAGAAATCGCCAAGCGGCGCGATACCTATCTCGCGGCCAAATGGTCCGAGGTCGTCGTCCTCGAACGCGGCAAGCAGTTCCCGCAATGGGATTTTGTAAAGGCGTCCAAGAAGGACGGCGGGCGTGTCTATATCGAACCGACGCACACCGGCGAAGTGCGCTTCCACGAAGGCTACCTGACGCAGCGCGAAGTTCGGCAGGCCGAAAAGCAGGCGCTGAAAGCGAAGGCCAAGGCCAAGAACGGGAAGGACGAGCAAGCCGAAACCCGTTCGCCGATCACCAACGCGATGCGCAACTATCTGGACCTGCACCGTCACACGGTGGTCCGACTGGCGGTGCTGAAACACCCCAAGGACGCGCTGCGGCTGCTGATCGCCCATGCGGTGGCCGCAAGCGGCAATTGGAGCGTGAAGCCCGATGGGCAACGCGCCGACAACAATGCGGTGCGCGAAAGCCTTGCGGCCAGTCCGGCGCAAGCGGCGTTTGCCTCAGAAGCCAAGAAAGTGCGCGCATTGCTTGCACCGGCCTTCAAGGGTGTTGCCCGCGAGGATGCGGACGAGTCGGTCCATGTCTGCGGTGTGCGCCACGACGACGAGCTGACCGTGCGCATCTTTCACCGGCTGTTGAAGCTGCGCGATGCAGACGTGCTGCGCATCGCTGCGTTCGTGATGGCGGAGACGCTGCAATCGGGCAGCGGCGTGGTCGATGTGTTCGGCGCATATACCAAGGTCAAGACCCGCGATCACTGGACGCCGGATGCGACCTTCTTTGAGTTGCTGCGCGACCGGCAGACCACAAACGCCATGCTGGCCGAGGTCGCGGGCAAGAAGGTGGCCGACAGGCTGGTTACGGCGAAGCTCAAGGACAACAAGGCCGCGCTCGCCAAGGCTGTCGCCGAAGTACCGACATGGTGCCCCGGCTGGATGGCCTTCCCCGCAACCCATTGAGGATCGCCGCCGCGCCCGTGTCAGCGCGGGCGCGGCGGTTCTCTCTCGCATGGAGATTGAACCATGACCACCGAGCACGTCCGCCGCCTCAACGACATGGCGCGCACCCAGCCGGAGATCGCCAACGCGACCTGGGTGATGACGACCGGCGTCCAGCATCTTCTGGCCGGTGACGATGATAGCGCCGTTGCGGTTGCTGCGGCGCGCGAGCGCGCCACGGCGTTGCGTCACGCCATCGCCACTTTCAACGATTGGACCGAAGGCAACGACCCTTATGGCGAGCACGATTTCGGCGCGCTCGTCCTGTTCGGGCAAAAGCTGTTCTTCAAGATCGACTACTATCACCCCGATCACGACACCCACGCGCCGGAACCGGGCAATGTTGAACACTGCCGCCGTGTCCTGACCGTCATGCTTGCGGAGGAATATTGAACCTGTGCGACGGGCTGGCGATGCGCAGAACGCATCGCCAGCCCGCTCTTTCGATCCGAAAGGCATCACGGACCGGATTCCGTTCCGGCCCGATGCGCGCTATGATCGGTGCGCGCCATAGGTGGCTGGTGGAGGCGCGTCGAACCTCAAACGGGGACGCTCCACCATGATTGTTGTCGGACTTGTGCTTTCGGTTGCCGCGGTCGGCTTCTTCTGCTGGCTCCTGTTCACGCTGGCGATTTACGCGCTGCCTTTCTTCGTCGGCGTCAACGCCGCATTCTTCGCGTACCACCATGACGCGGGCGTGATAGGCGCTTTCCTCGTCGCGCTGCTCGCGGGCTTCGCCACCTTGGTCATCGGCCAGCTCGCTTTCGCGCTGATCCGCTCGCCGCTCATCCGCGCGACGCTCGCGCTCGGCTTCGCCGCGCCCGCCGCCATCGCGGGCTATTACGCCAGCTTCGGCCTTCTGCATATCGGCATCTCATCACAGGACTGGTGCAGCGGCTTTGCGCTCGTCGGCGCAGCTTTTGTCGGCGCGACGGCGTTCCTGCGGCTCGCGGCCTACACGAAGCCGCAACCGGCAACCGGGACGCCTGCGGTTCACTCCTGACCTTTGACTGCGAAACCAAGCATTCGCGCGTCAGCCATCGCGATGAGGCGTCGCCGGACGCGCTGTCCGGAAAATCATGCGCGCGACAGACCCACCGTGTCGTTGCGCGGCGACGCGACCCGGGGCCGACAGACACGCCGCTATGCGCTGTTGCCGCTTGGCTTGGGCGATCGGATGCACGACCCGCCTTTTGCGCGACGGACTTTCTAATTCTTCGCCGTCATCGTCGGCGCTGTTGAACGGGTCCTCCGCTGCGCGCCTTGGTTCTTCTGACATTGCGGTTCGATGCCGACCATGCGGGGCCGTCGATTGGGCTGGATCTGGCCTCAAGACCGGCTGCGCCTCGAACGCCTCGGGCCGCAATGCCGCGCGCGCGACTTTCTTCCCCGGAGCTGACGCTCCTCCTCGCGGAACCAAGAAAGTCTTCGCCCGGCATCCTCCGCTGGCGCTGCGGCCCGCAAGCGGGTGCGGCGTCGTTCGTCTCAAGGCCGTCGATCGCCATCGAGGCCCGCGATGGTCGTGAGGCTCGAAACGCAATGGAGAACTCAAATGGCACATATCGGCTCGTTCACAGAAACCGCCAACGGCTATGAAGGCGAAGTGTTCATGCCGCCGCTCACCACCAAGGGCGTCCGCATCGTTCCCGATCCCCGTAAGAGCGACAACAAGAAGGCGCCCACACATCGCATCTATGTCGGGCGTTCGGAGATCGGCTCGGCCTGGCCGGCCGAAACCGACGACGGCAGGGAGTATCTGTCGCTCACCTTCGATTTCCCCGGCCTGGTCGCGCCCGTCTATGCGATCCTCATCAAGGACAAAGATGGCGACGGCTATGGTGCTTACTGGTCCCGCAGCAAGAAGAAGGTCTTCGAGTGAACCGCAAGTCGCTCCGCCCGGCTTGCCGGGCGGGGCGATCTTGTGCTCAACAACGCTGCTCATAATCGACCACGCGAGCGGCGCGACAGGCCTATTCAGGTGCGCTTCGCAACATAGATCGCGCCGTCAATGCCTGGCGCCATCCCATCGAAGTCCGCGATGATGCTTGCGTGCCGCTGTTCGGCTAATCTTGAAAGGGACAGGAAGCCAAGCATTCCAGTGTGGAAGCATGGCAAGGGGCGGCGCGTGTGCGCCGCCCCTGCACTTCTTATCGCTCTAACGTGAATACCACCTCGAACAAGCCGGGGTCTGCTTCGCCTAAGCCTTTATGGTCCAGCAACCCACGCTCACGCAGCCGGTCAATAATCCGGCGCGCCGCATCGAAGTCCTCCGACTGCGCATAATTGACAACCTTACTGCCGTCTTTGCTTCGATGCAGACTGGCTGAAATCCAGCCAGGAACATCGCGTGCAAAGCGCGCTGCCTCCGACAGGTGGTCGACCAAGGCTTGCTGACCGCCTTCGGGAACGGTGAACATGTTGATTTGGGTGATGATGCCAGTGTTGGCACGAATGATAGGCATGCTGCTTCCTTTCTCTTAAGAAGCACAGCCGTCCGATGGCCTGGCACTGAAACCCCGATACGAGCGCGCCAAGCTGCTGGCGCGGCTGCACCAGTTGCTTGTCGCGGGTTCGCCTGGCGGCGACACGGAGCCTTCGCGAAGAAGGGAGCGGGCTTACCGATTCCGCTGCAGGTCCTTTTCGACGCAGAGAGCGTAGCAGGAATGGAGATACGCCGATATCGCCGACTGGGCGCTATCATGCGGCCGAGGATGCCGGGGCTATCAGCGCCGGGACGGCTTGATGCGCGGCGCGTTCGTTGTGGAACTTGCCGCGAAACTCCGGGCCGCCTGCACATCGAACAGTTCGGCCCATTCACAGCGTAGAACCTTCGCCACCGCATCCACAGTCGTCAACGTGACGTTGCCCTGCCCGCGCTCGATGCTGCTGACATGCGCACGGCCTAGCTTGGTCAGGTCGGCTGCCGCCTCCTGGCTCAGTCTGGCTGCCAGCCGCAGGCGTCGCATGTTGAGACCAAAGACTCGTTGTATGTCCATCGGCAGGATAGACATGCAACTCGTGCTATATTGCCACGCTATAGAACATGAGTTAGTATGCGGATTCGTTGTTTTTGGATGATCGGGCCGTGCGGGCATGCGCACCGCGCGGCGCAGTGATGCGTTTGCGCTATCGCGTCGCGAACACCGTCAACACCGCCACCACCTCGCAATTCCGCAACGATCCGTACTTCTCATCGGTCACATTCTGCGAGCGGCAATCGCTACAGCTCCAGATTGGTACGAACACAACCATGTTGGTGCTTGGTCGTGCGCATCGCACGTCTTGCACATCGGGACTTCCGGCACATGGCGGCAGCAAATACCTCTCACGCTGGGCAAGGGGCGTGCGCTTTATGAGGTAACACGCATGCCGAACACCGACACGCCATCTGTCGCTACCACCGACGAACTCTACAAGCTCGAACGCGACGGCTTCGCTTGGGAATGTCTCAGGCGCAATCTGGATTACCGCAGAGACTTCGCGCTTCTGCGTCGCGCCGCCAGCGCGGCAGACGGCAAGGCCGCTGCCGCGCGTCTGGCAGCCTGGGGGTTGAGCTTTCGCGTGCGACCCGGCGCTTCCGGCCGGCCGGGTCCCGGTGTTGTGGCGGCCGGAGTTTATCCCAACGTCCGTCATCATCGCCGCATCGCCACGAGGATTTCGCAGCACCGCCAAACATGACGCCTTCGTCCTGAGCCACGCACTCGCCGATCGCGCCAACCGCGAAGGACGGCACATGATCCTCGACGATCCGCTGGGCGTTCATCGTCTCTGGATGTTGCCGCACACGTTGCAATCCGTGCCCGCCGTCCTTATTCCGCTTGACGGGGATTTCCCGCATCGGATGGCGGGCGCGTTGCGGTTTCGCCGCCACATGGCCGGCAAACCGAGTGCGCTGCCGCCGCACAACTTTCGCCTCACGCAACGCCATCGCATTCGCCTGGTGCTCATGTTGCGCGCGTTCGACATGCATGCCGACAACGCCACCTATCGTCAGATCGCCGCGCGCCTGTTTGGCGCCGCATCCGTCTCCGAACACGGCTGGAAGACCTTGCCCGTGCGCGGGCGCACGCTTCGTCTGGTGCAAGACGCCAAAGCCCTGATCGCCGGCGGCTATCGCGACCTTCTGCGCGGAAAATAACGCTGACCGTTCCCAAAGGGGTACGCAGAGCGCAGGGCACGACTCCGTCATCCCCCGCCACGTCGTCTCTTCGACAATCTGACCGCTCCTGCGCCGATCTCCGCATTGGCGCGCTGAAACGGAGCGATCCATGCCCGACAATACTCTGCCGCCCCGCCTGCTGCGCACGCCCGAAGCCGCGCGCTTCCTGGGCATGTCACCCCGCACGCTGGAAAAGCACCGCACCTTCGGCACCGGGCCTGTCTATCAAAAGCTCGGCGGCCGTGTGGTGTACGCGCTCGACGAATTGCAGCTGTGGATCGCGCGCGGCCGCCGCATCTCGACCACCGATAAGGGCACCGGCACCGTCTATCCGCCCAAGCGACGTGACAATCTTCCGCCGCTTCCGCGCCCCAAGCCCAACCGTCCCAAGACACCCGGCAACGGCGGCACGCCGCCGTCGCACGGTTGAAGGAGTGCTCGGCGATGAAGATTCCAGAGGCTGCGACACAGCACGTTGCGATGCCGACTGCCGCCCCATCCGACGCGCGCACGGAGGTCGAACTTCTGTGGGAGGAAGAACGGCTGGAACGCTGGATACGCTTCGGCCATCCGGTCGATGACCGGATCATCGATAGCAAGCGCCGCGTTCTCTCCTTTCCGCCGGGCAGCGTGTTTGCGTTCGTGCGCTGGCAGGCCAACGACTTCGGCACCGTGCTGTCGCGCATCGACATTCTGCGCGCCCTGGAACCGCACGAAGCGGCCACCAGCATCGGGTTCATGCGGCCCGGCGGTGAAATCCTCCTGCGCGCATCGAGCTGGCCGAAAGTCGCGCGCGTGCTGGACGAAATTGATGCCATCGAGCGGGCGGGCTTCGATCCGGCCGACATCTGCCCTGATCATTGGCGGCACATCCAAAACCGGCTGGCCGCAGGCCAGATGCCGCGCGCCTACACTGCCGAGCGCCATGCGCTGTGGCTCAAGCGGAAGGCATTGCAGCCATGATCGCGCGCGCAATGATCCTAGCGACGGTAACGGTCGTTACGTTTCTGCAATGCGCCACTGGCGCATATGTGACGCCGACATTGCAAGTCCGGAATCCAACGGTCGGCAATGAATTTGCAAAACTTCTCCTCTGGAATGCCAGCGCGAGCGCGCCGCGTGGACTTTACCTACTGCGTCCGGCGGAGCGCCTGCATGTCGGCGAGTTGGTCGTAGAGCAGCCGCCTGCCTCGCTCGCAAACATGCTCGCCGCGCGCGGGTCTCTGCCGCTCGGCGTGCCGCTCCTGAAATACATCGCAGCACTCGCAGGACAATCGGTCTGCCGGCGGCACAACATCGTGACGATTGATGACCTCGCGGTTGCTGTGGCGCGCGACCGCGATCATCTGGGCCGCCCGTTACCGGTTTGGCAGGGCTGCCGGACGCTGCGCGCCGGCGAGGTGTTCCTGCTCAACCCCGACGCACCGGATTCCTTCGACGGGCGGTATTTTGGCGTTCTGCCCGTCAGCACAATCACCGCCGGCGCGACGCCGCTTTGGACGGAGGACCGGCCGTGACTCCGCTGCTGCAAGGTTTCGCTGCGCTGCGTCTGCAAAGCCACCGCGCTTTCCCAAGCCCAAGGATGCCGAGCGCCTGGCGGCGCCTATTAGCCGCCGCTGCTTGTGCCATGCTCTGCACCGCACACTGCTCAAATGGTGCCGCCGCTCCGCTTTCGAGCGCTGCACATACCGCGCTCGACGCGCACTCCGCCCGCAGTATCGATGGCTACGCCGCGTTCATCGAATGCGCATCGGCGCAGTTCAATTTGCCATCGTCCTGGATACGCGCCGTCATCACCGTGGAGAGCCGCGGCGATGCGCTAGCCGTGTCGCCCAAAGGCGCAATGGGTCTCATGCAGCTCATGCCCACGACATGGGCAACGCTCAAGGATCGTTACCACCTTGGCGCCAATCCGTTCGATCCGCATGACAACATCGTGGCAGGTACGGCCTATCTGCGGGAGTTGCTTGACCGTTTCGGCTCTTCGGGTTTTCTGGCGGCTTACAATGCCGGACCACGACGTTTGCAGCGTCATTTGACGGCCGCACAACCGCTTCCCGGCGAGACGGCCCGTTACCTCGGGGCGCTTTCCCGGCTGCTGCCCGAGTTGAAGATCGGTGACGCCGCGAGCGTCATCAGTAGTGCATTCGACTGGCACGTTGCCTCGCTGTTCGTGGTGTCACCACCCACTCCGTCACCGGCCACGCCATTGACGGGAAATGGCGCAGCAAACGGTCCATCGACGGCAGAGAGCTTTGCGTTGTCGCCGCAATCCGACGGACTGTTTGTTCGCATCACGAAGATTGACTCACCGTGAGCGCGCTGCCACGGTCTTCGCACTGCTCTGTCCGTTTGCAACCTCGTTTGCCGAGCAGATGCGGGAACTCCAGACACCTCAGAGCACGATCGCAAGATAAAAGGCGCGTCCGCTTTTCGCGCGATGTGGTTGATGCATGCGGAAGATTGTGCGGACAGGTATGGCGGGGTGTCCGCGCGCGACTGTGTTTTGTCAGACGTTTGGCGTCATCGTGCGTCCGCACATCGCCGTTTCTGCGCCGGGCTACGCATGGCGCGGCGTGACGACCATTTCCGCGTCCGACCCGGACGCATCCGCGACGGCGGCCACGCCAAGATGCCGAGTTATGTGGCGCAAGTCACGCGCGCCGCCAAGAAAGCCGGTCACAGCGGCAAACGCTTCGGCAGCGGCGTCCAAGGTGGATCGCGCTTTGGGCGTGGCCGCAATATCGCGGCCCGCATCGGCCTCACTGCCTCGGCGCGGCGCGTCGTAGTGATGGCGCGAGTGGTGCGCCATCAGGGACGGCGGTTCCGCGCTGCCCCGCTAGCGCTGCACATCACCTACCTCAAGCGCGAAGGGGTGACGCGGGACGGCAACGATGCACAGATGTTCGACGCGAAAGCTGACAACGTGAACGACAAGGCGTTCGCGAAACGCTGCGCCGATGACCGGCACCATTTCCGGTTCACGGTGTCGCCGGAGGATGCAGGCGAGATGGCCGACCTAAAGGTGTTCGCGCGCGAGCTGATGCGAGAGGCCGAGCGCGATCTCGGTACGCGGCTCGACTGGATCGCCGTCGATCACTGGAACACCGACAATCCGCACATCCATATCCTGGTGCGGGGTACGCTCAACAATGGCAAGGATCTGGTCATCAGCCGCGACTACATCAGCCGGGGCTTGCGGGCGCGAGCGTCGGAGCGCGTGACATTGGAATTGGGACCGCGCAACGAACAGGAGATTCGTGCGGCGGTGGAGAAAGACGTGGCGGCGGAGCGCTGGACCGGGCTCGACCGCGCGCTACGCGACATCGCCGATGACGGTGCCAGCATCGCCGATCTACGCCCGGTGTCGGGAAAGGACGACCCGGAAATCCGGCGACTGTTGGTGGGCCGCGCCCAGGCGCTCGAACGGTTGGGGCTGGCCGACCAGATTGCGCCGGGACGCTGGACCTTGAAGCCGGGGTTGGAGGCCAGCCTGCGCGATCTCTCCATCCGCGGCGACATCATCAAGACCATGCACCGCGCCATGTCGGGCGCCGGACGCGACCCGGATGTGAGTGCATTCGCGCTGCACGACACACCACTGCAAGCGCCGGTGGTGGGGCGGCTCGTGGCGCGCGGGCTGCACGACGAGTTGGCGGGCACTGCTTACGCGGTGATCGACAGCATCGACGGACGGACTCACCATCTACGTTTCGGCAGCCTGGAGATGACGGGCGACGCGCCGGTGGGCGCGATCGTCGAAACCCGCAGCACTACCGACGACAAGGGGACGGCACGGATGGCGCTGACCGTGCGATCCGACCTCGCGCTAGACGCACAGATCAGCGCGTCCGGTGCAACCTGGCTCGACCGGCAACTCCTGTCGCCTAATCCGGAGCTTCGCGGCGCGGGCTTTGGCGCGGAGGTCCGCGATGCAATGGACACAAGGCGGGCGCATCTCATCGAGGAAGGCTTTGCCCAACGGCAAGGCCAACGGGTGATCTATGCCCGCGATCTTCTCGCCACGTTACGCAAGCGGGAACTGGAGGAGGCCGCAGCGAATATTGTGGCACGAACCGGCCTTGCCCATCAGCCTTATGCCGAAGGCGAACACATCGCCGGTACCTACCGGCAGCGGCTCACATTGGCATCGGGACGCTTCGCCATGATCGACGACGGGCTGGGGTTTCAACTAGTTCCTTGGCGGCCGGCCTTGGAAGAGTCTCTGGGGCGCGAGGTGCACGGACGCGTGACCGCGAACGGCATTGACTGGGGTTTTGGGCGGAAACGGGGTTTGCAAATTTGAGCACTCATCACAACAGGCCGCCCGGATCGCTGACCGTCGGCTTACCGCGCTTGGCGGTCGCAGCGCGCTCTTCTCTGGTCATGGTCCACTTCACGCCTTCGACCGTCTTGAGACAGGACTTCACCGCGTCCGATGACGCGGGTTCTTCACCGAGCCATGTTGCCCAATCGGCATCGGCCAGCACGGCCGGCATCCGATCGGTCGGCAATGTGGCGATCAATGCGTTGGCCGGCACCGTCACCATAACGCAGGCGCGCAAGGTGCCGGGGAGATCGGCCAGCGCAAATTCCTTCCAGACAAAGGCGATGCCGATCGCGCCCAACTCGCCCGGCGTGATGGTGTGCTGCACCGATGGCCCCGGCACGTCCGCTGCCTCGTTGAAGTTGCGCACGATCACGATGCCGCGCTGGCCGTCGCGGAAGGGCTTGGCAAAGGGCTTCTTGGGATCGTCGATGGATTCGGCGCGCGCATGGATCGGTTGCGGCACTTTCCAGTTCGTGGGATGCGGCCAACCCCAACGCATCGAGACAACGCGGCGCTCGCGCGCCGTCTTGTCCCAGATGATGACCGGAAGATTGCTCATCACCCGGAATGTAATGATGCGGTCGTTGTCGCTTTCCTTGACGTCGTCGCGCGTCAGCGGCTGTGAGAAAGACACCACCTCGCTCCAGGAGGACATGGCCGTGAACTTACCGCACATCTGGGCCGGACCTGGTGGGCCTCCCCGAAATTCCGCGAGCGCGTCGCCGGAAGGATAGTGCATAAGGTATTCGACGCGGCAACGGACTTCCTGGCTGTTGCAGGATTCGCCGAGACGGCGTTCGCCGCCGATCCGGATGTGGGCGCCGATCGGAAAGGGTTGGAGCAGACTCGTTTCGTGCTCGATACCGGGCATGGTGAAGATCGCGCCGCGCTTGCCGCACATCGAGCAGAAGAAACGCTGGCGTATCGCATCGCCCAATTCGTTGTTGCCCCACCGGATAGCCCAGGGCGCAAACGGAACGGCGCGGGAGTGTCCACAGCGATAGTTGGTGCAGTTCAGCCAGATCCACGCGACATGGGACATCGCCCATCATTCCGCTCCCGCCAGTGCCTCTCGGCGCGCAGGCTTAGGCCATTGTCTGCGCACATCTTCAAGCGGCAATGCGACATGGCCCTTGAGCCGGCCATCCACTGCCTGGCTCAACAGGTCATGTTTTGCATCGCGGGGTCGGATATAGGCTGAGACGACCGGATCGGGACTGCATCCCGGCCGCTCGACATCCATCAGCACCAGTTTCCAGCCGTCCTGCTCCTGCTCGAAGTGATAGGCATAACCGCAACGGCAGACGATCTGGGCGAAGGCTTGTTCGAGGGTGGAGACCGTGCGGCTGGCGAGATCGCCGCCATCCTCTAGTTCTTCGGCAAATACGACATACATGGGCGGCCTCCTTTCTGGCAAGAACAAAATAGGAACGACCTTTAGCCAGAGTCCAGCCACTAGGTCTTGTGCCAGACGGATCCCGGACACCTGCTCATGGGGAAAAATGCCCTCAGATGGCCGGAAACGGCCGCTGGGCGGCCGATTTTCACGAGGGAGGCGCCGATTACACCCCGGAGAGCCCGGCGCCCTTGCGGGCGGCCCCGGCTCGCCCGATCTGGCGGCGATGTCCGCGACCAAGATTCTTTGGGGCCAAGTTCTGGCCGTTTGTTCGGTGGTGCTCGCCTTCGTGTGGGCGGCGACCGAATGGACGGCTTGGCGGCTCGCCTTCCAACCAGAGTTGGGGCGACCATGGTTCGAGATGTTCGGCTGGCCTGTCTATTTGCCGCCCGCTTTCTTTTGGTGGTGGTTTGGTTTCGACGCTTACGCCCATGATATTTTCATCACCGGCGGATACATCGCCGCGTCTGGTGGCATCGCGGCCATTGCCGTCGCCATCGCCTTGTCGGTCTGGCGGGCACGCGAAGCCAAACGCACCTTCACTTACGGCTCGGCGCGTTGGGCCGAAGCCTCCGAAATCCGCACCGCCGGCCTCTTTCATCCTGACGGCGTAATGATCGGCCGCTGGCATGGTGACTATCTGCGCCATAACGGTCCGGAGCATGTGCTGTGCTTCGCGCCGACGCGAAGCGGCAAAGGCGTGGGCTTGGTGGTGCCAACACTGCTGACCTGGGCCGGCTCTGCCATCGTGCACGACATCAAAGGCGAGAACTGGACGTTGACCGCGGGCTGGCGCGCGCGCTTCGGCCGCGTGCTGTTGTTCGACCCCACCAATCCCGACAGCGCCGCCTACAATCCGCTTCTGGAAGTGCGCCGCGGCGAACGCGAAGTGCGAGACGTGCAGAACATCGCCGACATTTTGGTCGATCCGGAAGGGGCGCTGGAGCGGCGCAATCATTGGGAGAAGACCAGCCACTCGCTCCTGGTCGGAACGATCCTGCATGTCCTTTATGCGGAAGATGACAAGACGCTCGCCGGCGTCGCCAATTTCCTGTCGGATCCGCGCCGCACCATCGAGAAGACACTCGACGCCATGATGCAGACGTCGCATCTGGGCAACGGCCAGGTGCATCCCGTCGTCGCCAGCGCCGCGCGCGAATTGCTCAACAAGTCGGATAACGAGCGGTCAGGCGTGCTTTCGACCGCGATGAGCTTTCTGGGGCTTTACCGCGATCCGGTGGTCGCGCGCGTCACGCGCCGCTGCGACTGGCGCATCGCCGATCTAGTCGAAGCGAAGTCCCCCACGACGCTCTACCTCGTCGTGCCGCCCGCCGACATCAACCGTACCAAACCGCTGGTGCGATTGATGCTCAACCAGATCGGGCGGCGACTCACCGAACAGCTCAATCCCGACCACAATCATCACCGCCTGCTTCTCATGCTCGACGAGTTTCCGGCGTTGGGGCGGCTGGATTTCTTCGAGAGCGCCCTGGCCTTCATGGCGGGCTACGGCCTCAAGAGCATGTTGATCGCCCAATCGCTCAATCAGATCGAGAAAGCCTATGGGCAGAACAATTCCATCCTCGATAATTGCCATGTGCGGGTGAGCTTCGCTACCAATGATGAGCGCACCGCCAAGCGCGTCTCTGACGCGCTTGGCATCGCCACCGAAATGCGCGCCATGAAGAACTATGCTGGCCATCGCCTGAGCCCCTGGCTCGGCCATCTGATGGTGTCGCGCCAGGAGACCGCTCGACCACTGCTCACCGCTGGCGAGGTCATGCAATTGCCGCCGGACGACGAGCTGGTGTTGGTGTCGGGTTGCCCGCCGATCCGCGCCAAGAAAGTCCGCTATTACCAGGACAAGCGGCTCAACCGTCGCATCCTGCCGCCTCCGAGAATTGGAGCACCGCTGCAAGCCGCGTCGGAGCCACCAGCACCGAATCCGGCGTGGACAACGACGATTAAACCGCACGTCGATCCCGCCAATGGTGGACCGCGCCGCGAGCCGGAATTGCCAACGCACGAAGAGATCATCCCCGCGCCGGCCCCGCCCGTGCAAGAGTTCGATCTAGCCGACAACGATGACGATCCACCGCCGCTGCCGCTGTTTCAGGCGCCGGGCATCGCGCGACAGGCCGCGCTCGACCGCGACGACGAGATGGGGATGTGAATGCGGCGTGAGCGCTATTCTGTGCGGTTGCCGACCACGATGCTCAAGCAGCTCGACGATGTCGCGGAGCGGCGGCGCGTCGGCCGAGCGGCTATCGTGGAAACGGCGCTTGCGAGCTATCTGTCGCCCGACGGGGCCGACCAGCTTGAAGCGGCACTTGCGCGCCGGCTCGACCGCATCAACCGCCAGCTCGACCGGATAGAACGCCATATGGCGATCACGAATGAGACGCTTGCGCTGTTCGTGCGCACCTGGCTGATCCAGACCCCGCCTCTGCCCGACGCGGCCCAGCCCGGCGCGCAGGCCAAGGGCAAGCAGCGCTATGAGGGCTTTGTCGAAGCCGTCGGTCGCCGGCTTGCACGCGGCAAGTCGCTCATCGACGAGATCACCCAGGAAGTAGAAGCGATCAACGCCAAAGACGGGCAGCGCGAGTAGCGCCGCCACGCGATTCTTCGCCATCACCGCCAATCTTGCGACACACCGGTGTGTGCTTCGTGCGTGACGTACTTTGCGCGTGATGGCGCGGACCACGTTCACATCGCCGTCCCGACGATTCTTTGTCATTGCGCGCAAAACCACGACGGGGCGCACGCGCTTGTTGCCTCCGGACAGAAGCGGCTCTTTCTACTCGACCCCGTCAGCGGCGCGGTGTGCGCGCCACAGAATGGGGTTCAAGCGTGAACGCATCCGCCTTCCGATCCGAAGCTCTTCATCGCAGCACGCGGATGCTGCGCACCGCGTTGGGTCCGGCGATCGCCGGCTATCTCGAAGAACCTTCGATCGTCGAAATCATGCTCAATCCGGACGGACGGCTGTGGATCGACCGGCTTTCGGGCGGCCTGGAAGATACCGGCGTTCGGATTCCGCCAAGCGACGCCGAACGGATCGTGCGACTGGTCGCCCATCATGTCGGCGTTGAAGTCCACGCGGGCGCTCCACGCGTTTCCGCTGAACTTCCCGAAGGCGGCGAGCGCTTCGAGGGACTAATGCCACCGGTCGCACTGGCGCCGTGCTTTGCCATCCGCCGCCCCGCCGTCGCGGTATTCACGCTAGGTGATTACGTCGAAGCCGGCATCTTGTCTGCGGCACAGGCTGACTTGCTCCGCACCGCCGTTCTGGAGCGGAAGAACGTGCTGGTGGCGGGCGGCACCTCGACCGGCAAAACCACGCTGGTCAATGCGCTGCTTGCCGAGATCGCCGAGACGGGCGACCGCATCGTGCTGATCGAGGATACGCGCGAGCTGCAATGCCGCGCCCCCAATCTGGTCGCGCTACGGACCAAGGACGGTGCGGCAACGCTGTCCGATCTGGTCCGCTCATCGCTACGGTTGCGTCCCGACCGCATTCCGATTGGCGAAGTGCGCGGGGCGGAAGCGCTCGATCTTTTGAAAGCCTGGGGCACCGGCCATCCCGGCGGCGTCGGCACGTTGCACGCCGGCACCGCCATCGGCGCGCTGCGTCGGCTGGAGCAATTGATCCAGGAAGCGGTGGTCACGGTGCCCCGCGCGCTCATCGCTGAAACGATCGACCTAATTGCCGTGCTGGGCGGTCGTGGCGCCGCCCGCCGCCTTATCGAACTCGCCCGCGTCGAAGGGCTTTTGCCCGACGGCAGTTACCACCTCACCCCAGCAGGAGAACAAGCATGATTTCACTCGCTCATCGTATTCGTTTGCGCGTCCTCGCGGCAGCGAGCTTCGCAACTTGCGTGCTACTCACCGCGCCCGCCTATGCCGCTGGCACCAATATGCCGTGGGAGCAGCCGCTTCAGCAGATACTGGATTCGATTCAGGGACCCGTGGCCAAGGTCGTCAGCGTCATCGTCATCATCGTGACGGGCCTGACACTCGCCTTCGGCGAGACCAGCGGCGGCTTTCGCAGGCTGATCCAGATCGTGTTCGGGCTCAGTATCGCATTCGCCGCGTCGAGCTTCTTCCTGACCTTCTTCCAGTTCGGCGGCGGAGCCCTCGTTTGATGCTAACCGACGAGCCCGTGCCCGGCTTCTACGCACCCGTTCATCGCGCGCTCACCGATGCGATCCTGCTCGGCGGCGCGCCGCGCTCCGTGGCCATCCTGAACGGCACGCTCGCCGCGGCGGTCGGGCTGGGCCTGCGGCTCTGGATTCTCGGCGCTGTGCTGTGGCTCGCCGGTCATCTCATGGCGGTGTGGGCCGCCAAGCGCGATCCGGCATTCGTCGATGTCGTGCACCGGCATCTGCGCTATCCGGCACATCTGGTCGCGTGAGGCTCAGATGATGAACCTCCGCGAATATCGCTCGAAGACCCAACGCCTCGCCGACTTCCTGCCCTGGGCGGCATTGATTGCGAAGGGCGTCGTTCTCAACAAGGATGGCTCCTTCCAGCGCACCGCGCGCTTCCGTGGACCCGATCTCGATTCCGCAACGCCGGCCGAGCTGGTCGCGATCACGTCACGGCTCAACAACGCGCTGCGTCGGCTCGGATCCGGCTGGGCGATCTTCATCGAAGCGCAGCGCGATCCGGTGGGCCGCTATCCTCGCAGCACATTTCCCGATCCCGTCTCGCGGCTGGTGGACGAAGAACGCCGCGCGCAGTTCGAGGAGGAAGGTTCGCATTTCGAGAGCCGGTATTTCCTGACGCTGCTCTGGCTGCCGCCGGCGGACGACACCGCCCGCGCCGAGAGCTGGTTGTACGAAGGCGGCGCGCAGAAGGGCGCCGACTGGCGCGCGGCACTCACAGGATTCATCGACCGCACCGACCGTGTGCTGGCACTGATCGAGAACTTCATGCCGGAGACCGGCTGGCTCGACGATGTCGGCACGCTGACCTATCTACATTCGTGCATCTCGACCCGGCACCAGCGCGTGCGCGTGCCGGAGACGCCGATGTATCTGGACTCGATTCTTGCCGACCAGGATCTGGCGGGCGGGCTCGAACCACGGCTCGGATCGGCGCATTTGCGCATCCTGACCGTGATGGGTTTTCCGTCGCAGACCTGGCCCGGCCTGCTCGACGATTTGAATCGTCTCGCCTTCCCCTATCGCTGGACGACGCGCGCCCTCTGCCTCGACAAGACCGACGCCGCCAAAGCGCTGACCAAAATCCGCCGGCAATGGTTCGCCAAGCGCAAATCCATCATGGCGATCCTGAGGGAGGTGATGACCAACGAAGCATCGGTGTTGATGGATTCCGACGCCGCCAACAAGGCGCTCGATTCCGACGCCGCGCTGCAGGAGCTGGGCTCCGACCTTGTGGCCGAAACCTATGTCACCGCTACCGTTGCGGTGTGGGACGACGATCCGCGCATCGCCGACGAGCGGCTGCGCCTTGTCGAGAAGGTCATCCAGGGCCGCGACTTCACCTGCATGCGCGAAAGCGTCAACGCCATCGAAGCGTGGCTGGGGAGTCTGCCCGGCCATGTCTATGCCAATGTGCGCCAGCCGCCGATCTCCACCCTCAATCTCGCCCACATGATGCCGTTCTCCGCGGTGTGGGCGGGACCGGCCGGCGACGACCATCTGGGCGGGCCGCCGCTCTTCTTTGCACGGACCGAGGGCTCGACGCCGTTCCGCTTTGCACTGCATGTCGGCGATGTCGGCCACACGCTCATCGTAGGGCCAACCGGCAGCGGCAAGAGCGTGCTGCTAGCGCTGATGGCGCTACAATTTCGGCGCTACGCCGGAAGCCAAGTGTTTGCCTTTGACTTCGGCGGTTCGATCCGGGCGGCGGCGCTTGCGATGGGCGGTGACTGGCATGACCTCGGCGGTGCACTCGCCGAAGACGGCAGCGAACCTGTCGCCTTGCAGCCCCTGGCGGAGATCACCTCGGCCGACGAACGCGCCTGGGCGGCCGACTGGCTCGCAGCGCTTCTGCAACGCGAATCCCTCACCGTTACGCCAGATCTCAAAGAACATCTCTGGTCGGCGGTCTCGTCGCTGGCATCGGCACCAGCCGCCGAACGGACGCTCACGGGACTGACCGTCCTCTTGCAGTCGCAAGCCCTTAAGCAGGCGCTGCAGCCCTACACGGTCGGCGGCCCATGGGGCCGCCTGCTCGACGGCGAGTTCGAGCATCTGGGCACGGCCGAGGTGCAGGCATTCGAGACCGAAGGCTTGATCGGCACCGCGGCGGCACCGGCCGTGCTTTCCTATCTCTTCCACCGCATCGGCGACCGGATGGACGGGCGGCCCACGCTGCTCATCATCGACGAGGGCTGGCTGGCGCTGGACGACAAGGGTTTCGCCGATCAGCTCCGCGAATGGCTGAAGACGCTGCGCAAGAAGAACGCCAGCGTGATCTTCGCCACCCAGTCACTCGCCGACATCGACGGTTCGGCGATTGCGCCCGCCATCATCGAGAGCTGCCCCACGCGGCTCTTCCTGCCGAACGAACGCGCGCTGGAGCCGCAGATCGCCGACATCTATCGCCGCTTCGGCCTCAACGACCGCCAGATCGAAATCCTCTCCCGCGCCACACCGAAGTGCGACTATTACTGCCAGTCGCGCCGCGGCAACCGGCTCTTCGAGTTGGGGCTGTCGGAAGTCGCGCTCGCCTTTACCGCCGCATCCTCCAAATCCGACCAGGCCGCCATCGCGCGCGTGCTCGCCGAACATGGCCAAGATGGCTTTGCGGCCGCCTGGCTGCGCCACAAGGGCCTCGATTGGGCGCTTCCCATGCTTTTCCAGAAGGAGACCAGCACATGACCCATCGCACTTTCGTTCGCCGTTTCGGCGCCGCCTTGTTTGCCATCGCTGTCGTATTCAGCGCGGGGACACCGGCCGAAGCGCAATTCTTCGGTTCGACCATTGTGTTCGATCCGACGAACTATTCCCAGAACGTCCTGACCGCGGCGCGCGAGCTGCAACAGGTCACCAACGAAATTCAGATGTTGCAGAACCAGGCAACGTCGCTCATCAACCAAGCGCGCAATCTTCAGAATCTGAATTTCTCCTCGCTGGGCTCGATCGAACAGTCGATCTCGCAGACGACCTCGCTGCTGACCCAAGCCCAGCGTGTTTCGTATGACGTGAATTCCATCAACGCGGCGTTCACCGCCAACTATCCCACCAGCTATCCGGGCGGTACGGCGCAGGCGCAGTTGGCGAGTGATGCGCAGACCCGCTGGGCAAACGCGCTGGCGGCGTTCCAGGATGCCATGCGCGTGCAGGCGGGCGTCGTCGCCAATCTCGACAGCACAAAGAGCCAGATCGATGCCCTGGTCGGCACCAGCCAATCGGCCACCGGCGCGCTTCAGGCGGCGCAGTCGGGAAATCAGTTGATCGCGCTCCAGACCAAACAGATCGCGGACCTGACAGCGGTGATGGCGGCGATTGCACGGGCGCAGAGTCTCGATGGCGCGCGCACGGTGGAATCGCAGGAACAGGCGCAGACACAGACCGCCAACTTCCTCAACTACGGCGCCGGCTATCAGGCGGGCGCTGCACAGATGTTTCACTGATGCGCGGCAGGATCATCAACTGGGGCTGCGTCGGACCGCTGCTGGGCTGGCTCGCGGTGGTGGCATTGCTAATCGCAGGCGCGATTTACCTCGCGCGTCATGATCGGCACATCCAACCTGCATCGCCATCGCCGCTGCACGCGCAGTCAGAGACCGCCCTGTCGCGCGAACTTCTCCATTGCCAGAGCATCGGAGACATAGCGCGCAGCGACCGCGACTGCCTGGCCGCCTGGGCCGAGAACCGCCGCCGGTTCTTCCAGAGCACATCGCAAAGGCCAGTCCGATGAACGGCACCGGCGTCATCGACAATTTCCTGGCGACGTTTACGCAATACATCGACAGCGGGTTCGGGCTGGTTCAAGGCGATGTTCGCTGGCTGGCCGGCGTCCTGATCGGCATCGACATCTGCCTAGCCGGCCTCTTCTGGGCGATTGCCCCGGACGAGGACGTGATCGCCCGCCTTATCAAGAAGACATTATATATAGGCGCCTTCGCCTTCATCCTCGGGAACTTCAACAATCTCGCCGAGATTGTTTTCAATTCGTTCGCGGGCTTGGGGCTAAAGGCAGGTGGCGGAACGCTCACGCAAGCCCAGCTTCTCCAGCCCGGTCATCTCGCCCAGATCGGCATCGACGCGGGCAAGCCCATTCTTGATTCCATCACCAAGCTTTTGGGCTTCACCAGCTTCTTCGAGAACTTCGTGCAGATCGCGATCCTGCTGATCGCCTGGCTTATCGTCGTCATCAGCTTCTTCGTCATGGCGATCCAGCTCTTCATCAGTCTGATCGAGTTCAAGTTGACGACGCTCGCAGGATTCATCCTGGTGCCGTTCGGCCTCTTCGGCCGCACCGCGTTTCTCGCCGAGAAGGTGTTGGGCAACGTCGTGTCGAGCGGCGTGAAGATCCTGGTGCTCGCCGTCATCGTCGGCATCGGCCAGAACATCTTTGGGCAGTTCACTTCCGGCTTCAACAATCCGCCCACCATCAGCGACGCGCTGACGCTCATTCTCGCAAGCCTGTCGCTCCTGGGTCTCGCGATCTTCGGCCCCGGCATTGCGAACGGGCTCATTGCGGGCGGTCCGCAGCTCGGCGCCGGCGCTGCGATCGGCACGGGTCTGGTAGCCGGCGGCCTCGGCATGGCGGGTGCGGCCGGTGCCATGGGCGCTCTGCGCGCTGCCGGTGGTGCCGCATCCGGCCTCGCACATGCGAGCGCGAGCGTGGCGGGGGGTGCAACCGCCGCCTATCGCGCCGGCGGCATTGCGGGCGTCGCACGGGCCGGTGCCTCCGCTGCCACGAGCCCCCTGCGCCGGGTCGCAACCTCGCTACGCGCCAGCTACGCCCAAGGCGCGCAGGCAGCGACCCAACGCCCAGCGCCCGGCGGCGCCCCCCAGCCGCCGGGCGCATCGGGCGGACCACCGGCCTGGGCGCAGCGTATGCGCCGTCAGCAGACCATCAGCCACGGCGTGAACACCGCCGCCAACACGCTGCGCTCCGGCGATCAAAGCGGCAGCGGCCATTCCATCGATCTGTCCGAAGGAGAATAGAATGTTTCGACGTTCCGCTGTGCGTTACGGCACCACGCCCCAACCGGAAACACCTTATCAACGTGCGGGCCAGGCATGGGACGAGCGCATGGGCGCCGCCCGTGTGCAGGCGGCCAACTGGCGGCTCGCCTTCTTTGCCGCGCTCGCCATGAGCGGCGCGCTTGCTGCCGGTATTGTCTGGCAATCGGCGCGCGGCACGGTTGTCCCCTGGGTGGTGCAGGTCGATCGGTTGGGCCAGGCACAAGCCGTGGCGCCGGCGATCGCCGACTACCGGCCGACCGATCCGCAGATCGCCTGGCATCTCGCGCACTTCATCGAAGAGGTGCGCAGCATCCCCGCCGATCCGATCGTGCTGCGCCACAACTGGCTCGATGCCTACTACTACGTCACCGACAAAGGCGCACTCGCGCTCAACGACTTCGCGCGCACCAACGATCCCTTCGCCAAGATCGGCAAGGAACAGGTCGCAGTGGAGGTCTCTTCCGTGATCCGGGCCTCCGCCGACAGCTTTCGTGTGGCCTGGATCGAGCGGCGCTATGTCGACGACGCGCTCGCCTCCACCGAACGCTGGAGCGCGATTCTCACCATCACGATCCAGATCCCGACCGATGCCGACCGGCTCAAGACCAATCCGCTCGGCGTCTATGTCCACGCCCTCAACTGGTCCAAGGAGCTTGGCTAATGCGCACTCTCACGACACTTCTGCTTGCGTCCGTTTCTCTCGGCGCCTGCTCGACCTACACGCCACCGACGATTTCCTACGATGTGACACCGCGCAAAGCGGCATTGGCGCCCGAACCACCCAAGCCGGTGCAAATCGTGGAAGTCCCGCAGCCTCTTCCCCTGCCGGGACAACTCAAGCCGTTGCCTTCGCAACGTCCGGCCGTGCCAGAAGCTTCCGATCCGCAGATGCGCGTGGAGACCGCGAACGCGGCGGCACGCATCCAGCCGACCCGTGCCGGCTACATCAATGCCGTGCAGGTGTTTCCGTTTTCGGATGGCGCGCTCTATCAGGTCTATGCCGCACCCGGCGAGATTACCGACATCGCTCTGGAAGCCGGCGAACAGCTTGTCGGCACCGGCCCGATCGCGGCCGGCGATACCGTGCGCTGGATCATTGGTACCACCGAAAGCGGCATGGGACCGATGAAGCGGATTCACATCCTGCTCAAGCCGACCCAGCCCGCCATCACAACTAATCTCGTCATCAACACCGACCGCCGCACCTATCACCTTGAACTGCACGCCGTGGACAAGACCTACATGGCATCGGTCTCTTGGAATTATCCGCAGGACCAGCTCATCGCGCTGCGCACGCAGAATGCGACGGCTGAGACGACCGCGCCCGTTTCAGCCGGCGTGGACATCGAACGTCTGAACTTCCGTTACCGGATGGAAGGCGACAACCCGGCTTGGCGCCCGGTGCGCGCCTTCGACGACGGACGACAGGTGTTCATCCAGTTTCCGTCCGGCATCGCCCAAGGCGAAATGCCGCCGCTTTGGGTGATCGGCCCGCAAGGCGAAGGCCAGCTCGTGAACTATCGCGTGCGCGCCACCTACATGATCGTCGACCGGCTGTTCGCCGCGGCCGAACTCAAGCTCGGCGCCGATCCACAACAGGTCGTCCGCATCGTGCGCACGGACGGGAAACCGTCATGAGCGATCGACACGAAGAACAGGACGCGGCGGCTACACCGCCGCAGGCCCCTCCATCCGAGATGCGGCTGCGGCCGGAGCGCGCGGCCGTGACACGTCTGTCTCGCAAAGTGCTGATCGGCCTCGGAGGAGCTGCGGCGATCGGCATCACGGGCGCACTGTTCTTCGCACTGCGCTCGCACACAGACGGCGGCAGCACCGAACTCTACAACACTGCCAACCGGACGACGCCTGAAGGGCTTTCCAATCTCCCGCGCGACTATACGGGTCTCCCGCGGACACCCAAGCTGGGCCCACCGCTTCCTGGCGACCTCGGCAAGCCCATTCATGACGCCGGTGTCGCAACGCCCGGAATGCCCGTGCCGAGCGGCAGCACGCCCGAACAGCAACGCCTATTCCAGGAACAAGACGCCGCGCGGACCAGTCATCTGTTCGCCACGACCAACACGACTCCAGAGGCGGCGGTGACTCCGGCCATGCCTGCGCCGACACAGACAGCGCCGGCCACCCCCGGCGACGCGCCCGATCAAAAGCTGGCCTTTCTCAATGCCACCGTGGACCGCCAAACACAGAGTCTGGAACAGCTCACGTCGCCGGCGAGTCCCTATGTGTTGCAGGCAGGGTCGATCATTTCCGCCGCGCTTGTCACCGGGCTGCGATCCGATCTTCCCGGCGAGGTGACGGCGCAAGTTACGCAAGCGGTCTATTCGCGGGATAGCGCGACGTTGCTGATTCCGCAAGGAAGCAGACTCATCGGTCAATACGATGCGCAGATCACGTTTGGACAGTCGCGCGCGTTGCTTGTCTGGACCCGACTAATTCTGCCCAACGGGAAGTCGCTTATCCTGGAACGCCAACCCGCCACAGACACCAAAGGCTATGCCGGCGTCGAAGATGAAGTGGACAATCATTGGGGCTCGCTGTTCAAGGCTGCTGTGCTCTCGACCGTACTGAGCGTGGGCGCCGAGGCAGGAACCAGCGATTCTGAAAACAATCTCGCCCAGGCAATCCGACAGGGCGCATCGCAGAGCATCAATCAGGCAGGCGAGCAAGTCGTCAGCCGGTCACTCACGGTGCAGCCGACGATCACCATCCGACCGGGGTTTCCGGTGAACGTGTTAGTGACACGAGATTTGATTTTAGAACCCTATCAGCCCTAGGTATGCGAACGATGCCAGCGCTCAAACTTGGACCGATAGAAACCGACAAGCCTGTCAAGCTCACGATTGAACTGCCTGCAAGCGTACATCGCGATCTGACCGCCTATGCAGAGGTTCATGCTCAGCAAATGGGCCAAGCACCCTTAGTGCCAGCGAGGATTGTCCCGGCCATACTAGAGCGCTTCATGGAAACAGACCGTGTTTTCAAAAAGTTGCGGAGAACCGCTAGGGCTGCTCCGAAACAGTCGCCGGCTTAGGGGCTTTGCCGAGAGCGCAACCAACGAAGAGTTCAATGACTCGCCGCCTGCCTCAGTCCGCTATAGAGACGACCTTGTCAGTCGCCGCGCCTGATGCCACGCCGCCGGTGATGGCAACAACTCCGATCTCCGCCTAAGTTGCGGTGATCCAAAAGAAGGCGGCGGCAGCCATCACAGGGCCTAAAACCGGCCGTGATACCATCAACCACCCAACCCAGATGTTTGCTATGCTGCGGCCTGGACCGCCGGTCCCCGATCGCCCATTAGCCGGCGCAATCGATAAATGACGGGCGCCTCGATCAGGAGATAGAACGCTACAGCTACGGCGGCCGTCGCCAATGTAGCACCACAGAACCACCACATGGTCACGCTGAGCGGCTTTGCCGGATATTGCAGCAAAATGCCCAACACCAGCGGGTGCAACAAATACATTGCATATGAGGCGTTACCCAACAACAGCACGAGCCGGTTTGCTGTCGCAATACCGTGCCGCTCGATCAGGACAAGACCCAGCACCATTGCGGCGGAAGGGAGCCCCCACACGACAATCCGGCGGAAGTCGACATCGACACCGGTCCCCGTGTGCATCTGGCCGTCGAAGTAGTAGAGCGCAAACAGCGCCGCGACCGTGAGAGCTAAACAAGCCGCTGTGAGCCATCGGCTGGATGTGGTCACGTGCTTCGTAACGAAATAGACGCCGAGGCCATAAACGAACTCCAAGAGCAGTGGCCATGGTCCGATGCCTAATCCAGTTCTCTGAATACCGAACACCAAAAACAGCAACGCCGCACCACATATGAATGGCGCGAACCGCTGGCTCAGCCGCAGCGACAGCCAATACACACCATAGAAAGCTAGCTCATAAACCAGAGTCCAAGCCACGAAGATGATCGCGCCGCGACCATGTGGGCCAGGGATAAAGAAGAGAGATTGACCAAACCAGACCAGACTAGCCCCCAGATCTGTGCTGAGCACGACGAGCATGAACCCAATGAAGGTAGCAATCCAGTACGGAGGTAATACGCGGATCAGGCGGTGCGGCAGAAAGTGCTTTGCGTTTCTGTCGGCACTAAAGGCGATGATGAATCCGCTGAGAACGAAAAATAGATCGACTCCAAACGCGCCAAAATGAATAGGCAGACCTGTCGGGCCAATCAGCGAAAAGTGGAACGTCACCACGCTAATCGCAGCGAATGCACGCAGAGCTTGAAGGTTTTTGATCACAATTTCCCTCTCTAGGACGCGCTGAACCCCAAAGTCCTCCGTGGTTTCCGAACGTCGCTCACCTTCAATGCATTGGTACGAATCGTACATTGTCGCTAGTGAGCATAGGCACACGGCCGTGTGCGCTGCTGCGTGGCGCCCTCACGTTTGCACAACACGTCCCAGCGGGCATATTGCGCTTTTTTTTCAAGGGTGGGGTCCCTATGGCCGTTTAGCCAGTAGTCAAACCAATCAACATTCCTGTTCGCAATCTCTGCTTTGTGCGCGGGCTGATGAGGTTGATGACCTTCTCCCGGATAGATTATTAGCTCGACGGGCTTCTGGTAATTTATAAGGTTAGCAAAGAACATAAGTGACGCGCGAAACTCATTATCTGCAGCCTGTATCAAAAGCGGCGCATGAACCTTCTGCGCATTGAGAGCCGGAGAGACCAGCTGGTAACTTTGGTCTCTATCAGATGTTGGCCAACGAAGTCCGTAGGCACGCTCGGCGCTGATGTGCACCACGCTTCCAGGGGACCGCAATAAATATTGCCCCATCGGGTCAAGCACATCACTAGCTGCCGTTGCTGCTGCAGAAAAGAGGCGAGTGTGTGATATGGCCCAAGATGCTGCCTGCGAGCTAAAACTTAGCCCACTAATGCCAATGCGACTTCGATCAATAGGAAAGGTCCGAGTTAGAGTCTGGATAGCGTTCGCCCAAGATGACACCTGGCGCCGATATACGTAGGCGATGCGTTCCCGCGGCTTCAGATTGGCATTGCCGTAGGCCCAGTTTCGCTGACTTTGCTCGCTATTCGAATGCGCACAAAGCGCAAACATCCCCCTCTGCGCTAACAGGTACTCTGGAGATGTGTCACCCAAACCTCCTCGCAAAAACCCCGTACAGTCGTAGCTCGTAATGACGAGCGGATATTGCCTGCCTCTTTCAAAGCTTGCGGGCCATACAAGCCATCCAAATTCGGCCTGCCCATCTAGATCCTTCCAAGATATCTCCTCAATTTTCGGGAACACCTTCGATCTGAGTTGGCTGTTTGGGTCAAAAACCGTGGTCCGTCGGGATGTTTTCAAGTCCACACGCGTCAACAACGGAGGCTGCGCCGCCGAAGTACTGATACAGAACGCTGTGTCGAGATATGTGGGGCAATCTTTCACGCTATGTCTATCCGCGCCAGTAAGTGCCCCCTCCGATGTCAGTATGCGTCTTGTAGCGCCCGTGGATGGCTGCCACTCCAAAAGCTCGGTAATAGGATTCCCAATATCCGGCACCTGGGAGAAATAGACTTTCTTGCCGTCCCCAGACCATCCAATCGGCCCGAACAACCTGGGGGAGCCGACACAGAAACTCGAAGTGCAGGGTGTGGCTGTTCTCGCATCTAAAGAACTCGCTTCGTACAACCTGAAAATGGTGCTTGATGAGTCTCCGTAGATGTCTGTCCGCGCGCGGTCTTGCGCCAACAGGAAACTCACATGGCGAGTGCTACGATCAACCCGCACATTCACCGCTTGCGGGTACCAGCGCATGCGCGGCCCATCTCGAAGCTCGAGGAATCGACGGCTTTCCAACTCGGTCGCGTCGCGCACAATACTACGGACCAGATCAAGCGCGCGGACTGTTTCCCGCGCGTCTCCCAGCACATTTGAGCGGCCGGCAGAGCCATAACGAATTGGGCCTAGCTGACCGTCGAGGGGGACGGAGCCAGAAAACTCCTGAGTGCCGTTAATTCTCGTGTCGTAGACTGAACCAGCCAGATATTCTTTTCGTTCGGCCCTCGCCAATTCAGCTCTAGAAGGCCCTACCGTGTAGAAAATGACCCCGCCCTTTGGATCGACACCAAACGATTTTACATCCGAAGAATCATGAGTTAGCTGAATTGCTGCTGGATTTGGCCTACCCACAGGTATGCCCCACAGCTGAACCTCATTTCGGGCCAGCCTTCGAAAGTACAGCCACTTCGAATCAATTGACCATTGAGCATTCTCCTGGCCCGGTCCGTACCAGACATCCAGCGGTTCTCCAGCGCTGATCCGGAGGGGCGGCGTCGACGCCGCGCCGGCAGGAAAGACATTCCAGAACGTCTCAATTCTATTGTTCGGGACGTTGGGCACTATAGTTCTTACCGCAACGAGCTGTCCGTTTGGCGCTATGGCAACGTTCGAAAGGTCCGTTGTCTGCACGAGATCACGGGCTGTAAGAGACACCGAGGGCGCTGCTTCAGCGACCTGGGCCGGTGCCACTCCAATTACTAGTGCCAGAACAGCTGCTCGACCCCGGTCAAGGCAACGCAATGAGGCTCCTCACCAGGTGTGTGTTAGGCGGATGGAAATAAACCGACCCAGAGGCGATGCATTGGTCGCGTCATAGTTGAATGCGTTCGCAATATTGTCGGTGGCTTGGTTTTGCACAAATGGCGGATCTTGGTCGAAGAGATTGGTTACGCTAAGCGCGAGACTCGTATTGGAAAGGGCAGACGATCCGCCGCTCCCAAAGTCATAGGCGATCTGCGCATCGACAGTAGTCCACGACGACACTGGCGTGATTATTCCCGCTACCTGGTTGTCTTTATAACTATCGACATAATTTAGGAACGCAGAGAGTTTCCAGCCGTCCCTCGACCAACTCGTGCCGGCGCGCAGTCGGAAATCCACCGGATAATACGGCGTATTGAGTCGATCGATCGCGGAGGTACCCGCGAGCAGCGTTTCTTGATAGTTCAGAAGGTCAGTTGCATCGAGTGAGAAGTCCGCGGTACCCGCGAATAGCTCATGAACATAGTCGGCGCTGAAATCGAGTCCCTGCACACCAACCGTTGAAACATTTTGCAAACGGGCGTCTGCAATGAGTTTGATTGATGCGGGCGTGAACGGCCCTGCAAGGTTGAGAAAGAGGGGATTTGATGTGATGAGATTGACCTCTTGAAGAGTCGGGCTGCGGTTGATGAATGCACCATAGATTGTCGGTTGCGTCGTGATCAGTATCCCGCCGCCGGGCTGTTCGATCCGGTTGTCGAAGTGAATATTGAAATAGCTCGCGCTCAGCTGGAGATTGTCGGCAAACTCGGGCGCCCAAGTCGCTCCAGCCGTGAAATTGCGAGCTGTCTCCGGACGAAGCGTCGGGTTGCCCCCGACTTCATACAATCCAAGAGATTTTCCAGTTCCGGACAGAGGATCTGGAAGATTGGCGAGAAATGCGGTCCGTTCCGATTCGGCAAGCTCCGGCAGTAACGGCGCCCTGAATGATGTCGAGTAGGTCGTGCGGAGCGTTAGCTCATCGACGGGCTTCCACAACAACCCCACCTTCGGATTCGTCGTGGAGCCGAAGTCGCTATACGACTCGTACCGAAGCGATCCGGTTAGTTCGAGACGGCGAATTCCTGGAACGGCGTTCGCGTCGCCGACAAGCGGGAAAAACGCCTCTGTGTACAGCGCCCAGATGTCCCTGCGCAGATTGAAGAGCCCCTCCGCCTTATACCCTTCGCTGCGATAGGTGGTGCCTAAGGCGAGGCGCGCTGCGCCGGCTGGCAGTTGAAAGAGCTCGCCGTCGGCTCTGGCATCGACGGCATATTCGGTCCCATTGTAGTTGATCTTGAACTCATCATCGTCCACATCCGCAAGAGCGTCATAGGTAGTCGCACTGGTGTCATAGCGTCCGTTGACTTGCAAAAGCCAACTTGCGCCCAACTGATAGCTTAGTCCACCGCGCACAAGCACTGTGGAGGAAGCCACCTTGGTTTGGGCAAGCGCTGGACCGATGCTCGACACAAAGCCGCCTTCATCGAACAGATGCCGATCCGTCCATAGAATTTCAGCATTGAGTTCCAGCCCCGGCATCAGCGTTTGATGCCCTGTCGCGTAGATGCTGTTCGTATCTGACTCGGGAAGAACAAAGGACGGTAAAATGGTAGTGCTACAACATGACCGTGAACCCGCACTCAGAGAATCTTGGCGATCGTAAGTGTAGGTGGCCAGTACGCCTCCACTGTCCCAGGTCGTGCCCACCAGCTGATTGACCTGGTAGTCGAGCTTTTGCCCGGATGTGACACTACCAGCCGTGACGCTTGTCTTTGCTCCGTCAAAATCCTTCAAAGTAACAAAATTCACCACGCCGGCGACAGCATCTGAGCCGTAGGTCGATGACGCGCCATCCTTCAGCACGTCGACGCGCTGTATCGCGGAAATGGGGATCATAGAAATGTCGACGGAATAGCCTTCCGAAGCAGCCGGCAAGCGCACACCGTTGAGCAGCGTCAGCGTTGCATCTGAGCCGAGTCCGTAGAGGTTGGCGCTCGATGCATAGCCCCTGTTGCTGCTGGAATTGAAAGTCGTACCGGTTCGCGTTGTGCCCACATTGATGCCGCCGCCGAAATTCTCGGGAAGGCTTTGAATAATTTCGGCAGTTGTTGTGAATCCACCAGCGTCGATCTGTCCGCGATCAAGCGATCTCATGGGTGACGCGGTTTCGGTCAACCCATGCAAGACCGTACCCGTAACGACTACCGTCTCGATGGTTGCAGGGGTTGTGGAGGTTGCCGCCCCATCACTATTTGAGGCGGCTTGGACGTTTTTTGATCGGACCATCAACACACCTGACGGGCTGGTTTCAGCTCGAAGATCTGTGCCCGACAATAAGATGGCGAGAGCCTGGTCCCGCGTGTAGCTACCATGCAGAGCCGGCGCCGAGTGATTGCTTACATCACGCTCAGAAAAAACAAGTTGCTGCGACGAGGCCACTGAGAAATCCTTCAGTGCTCGGCTCAGACTTTCAGCTGGAATATCCAGCTGATAGGTGGGAGCGGACTGGGCGACTGCCGTACCGAACCCGACGAGATAGGCCGTAACCACCGCACTAGACAGTAAGAGCGCCTTCCGGCACCTCTTGGACTTCATCGACATCCCCCTTGTGCAACTCAGTGCCCCACGCCCCGCGCGTAGCCACACCCTCACAAAGGGAGACGCAGCCTTAAGAATATTCCCAACCGACCAATTAAGGTTTCACACATATGTCACGACCGTTTTTCCAGCACGGTCTGATCGGAGTCATTCACTGTCGTCTGCACAGGAAAAAAGCTAGTGATGGCGTCAACAAAGGCACTCACATCGCCAGCATTGAACACACCGCTAATCCTGAGTTGAGCGATCGCGGGGTCAACCTGCAATGGTTTTTCAGTGTAGCGATTTACCTGTTCCACCGCCTCGCTAAGGGGGGCATCGTTAAATATGAGATGCCCCCCTTCCCAGGCGGTCGCCACCGGAAGATTTGCCGGCGCAACTATCGGTTTAAGATCAGCGACAGCAACGAGCTGTTGACCTGCCGTCAGTGCAACCGGTTTGGGTCTTAGTGCGGCGGTTTCTACCACTTCAGGCGCTGTCTCGCCGTCGGCAGTCTTGACGACTACCCGCCCTTCTATAAGCGTGACTAACACCTTCTGGCCTAGCCGTTCCACGTTGAATGACGTGCCAACGGCGATGACAGTCTCCGAACCTGCCGTCACCATGAATGGCCGGTTGACGTTGTGAGCAACATCAAAACGTGCGCGCCCCCGCTCCAGTACGAGTTGACGTTTGTCGTCTGTGTAACGAACGCGCACTGCAGTATCCGAATCGAGCGAAATCCGCGACCCATCACCCAGGACGACCGTTCGCCGCTCCCCAACACTAGTTACATACTCGTCCGGCAGCTGAAGATACTGCCAAGTCCCAAGGCCGACGCCGATGGCAACAATAACGACAGCGGCAAGTGCTCCAATCCATCGCCTTGTGGGGATCACTCTCTGACGGGAAGCTCGGCGTGCGTCGGTAAGCGCATCGCGCCGTATCTCGACCAATTGCGGCGCGGCCAGGTGGTCGTCAAATGCGTCCCAGGTCGCACAAATCTGCGCATATGCATCCTGGTTCTGTGGATCGGCAAACCAATCCTGAAATTCACTTGAGTCTTCAACGCGCGCATCAGCGTCAATGCGAATCCGCCAAGCTGACGCCTGCTTTGTGCGGGTTGGATATTCTTTCTCGAAGGATACATTGCTGCTCATGGCCGCTCGAACCTCTGGTTGAGGTAATCGGTGGCTTTCACGAGATGCTTCTCGACAGCAGTTTGCGAAAGCCCGTAGAGCGCCGCGATTTCGTGCTGCTTCATTCGTTCTATCCGGTAGAGCACGAAAATATTTCGTGTCCGTTGATTGAGACCATCCAAGGCCAGGAGAACTGCGCGCAGTGTCTCTCTGCCCATTACGACGCGCTCCGGGTTGATTTCCTCCCGAAGTTCTGAAATTTCGCTCCGCTCGGACTCGTCCAGCGAGGTGTGGTCGCGGGTGTGACGCGTGGTGGCGCGACGCGCTCTATCGCGCAACAGATTGGCAGCGGCAGTGAACACGTAAGACTTAGCGCGAGAGAAATTGTTGACGCCACCCGAGTGGTGAAGAACTCGAACAAAGACTTCTTGAGTCAGATCCTCTGCCTCGGCGCGGTCTTTCACTCTGCGTAGAAAGTAAGCAATGAGTGGCGCGCGGAAATTCTGGTCGAGTTCGGTCTTAAACCTTTCGACGGACGAGTCTCGCTGTTCGGGTTCACCCATAAGTCGGCCACGCATTGCCAACAATAAGTACAGGAAATCCCAAGCTAATTGTCCAGAACGGTGACCTAAAAATATTCTCGCTTGTAAGGTTGGGAAACTGGCCGGACCTGCGTCATACCTCAGCCGGTACCTGTTTTGGCTCACGGCTTCAACGAACCCACTACTTATGGCCCTCGAACGTCGTTCGATGCTCCCCTTTCAACGCAAATTACGCACGGCATCTGCTCAATACGTGCCACCAAATTGGCACTTGCTGCAGCCTCGATTTCGGGCAGCTCAAGCCAAAGTGCCCCCTCCGCCTCGTCCAGGTGGCGATACAACATCCAGGTAGGCATGTGGCCACAAACTGCCAGCCTATCGAGGACGCGCAACACGCATCCGGGTTCTAAGCGAATGTGCAGGCGCAGGGCCTGCGCCGGCGTTGCCATGAGAGACATCCGCCTCAGCGCCAACGAGGACATGTGATAATTCGTGCAGCGCCGCAGAAACTTGGTGCTTCCCTAAGCACAATCTCCAGATTTTGTTGCGACAAAGTTATGTCTTCCGCCGCAGATATCATTCGCGCGCCCAAGCGATTCAGATCGCCTGTTGAGTAAGACGCAACTCCCCAGAATTTCCTCCCGTAGAGGGCAGAACAGTTGGGAAAGCGATGCGAGCCGCGTCTCTTTCCTAGTGTGGACACCGCGCCTTGCCTGTCCCTGTCCAGTCTCCCAACTGGAACGTTCTAACTGTGCCGCCGTCGGATGGCATACCGCCGGCGGCGATCTCTTGAGGCCGTTGCAATGCTTGAGCGTCTTACCTCCCAACGGGATGAAAAATCCGATCCGTTAGAGCGTATGGTTCAATTCGATGCAATTGACCTAGAGATCCTTCGCGCCCTGCAGATCGACGGCCGCGCCACGAACGTAAAAATTGCCGCGCAGGCCAGCATCACTCCGCCGCCCACGTTGCGTCGAACAAAGGCGCTCGAGAAATCCGGCATAATTCTTGGCTATCGCGCCGTTCTCGATGGCAGGAAACTTGGATACACCGTTCTTGCGTTCATACAGGTTCGCCTGGCTCGCCAATCTGTTGAATGCGTCAAGCCGTTCGAAACTTTGGTCGCCACCCTTGTCAACGTCCGGGAATGTTATTCGCTTTCTGGCCAGCATGACTTTCTGCTGAGGTGTGTCTTTCGAGATTTGAGCGAAGCCAATCACTTTGTGGCAGAAATTCTATTGAATACCCAGAATGTTGACGCCGTGACCACTTCGTTTGCGGTTCGCGTCGCGAAGCATGAGCCAGAAGTGCCGCTTGCTTTGGTAAGGCCTTCTTTGCCGTCAGCGGTCCGCAGTCAAAAGTACACTCTTGCACAAAAGACATAGGCAGCACGGTGACACCCCAGGTGTCCGCAATTGAGATTCGACACCTGCGTTATGCAATCGCTGCTGCCGATAATCGCAGCTTCCGGCGGGCGGCGGACGCGTTAAGGCTAAAACAATCCACTCTTAGTCGCACAATCTGTCAGTTGGAAGATCAACTCGGCGTATCACTATTCGAAAGAACCCGAGCCGGCGTGCGAACGACGTTGGCAGGCGCGGAGTTCGTGCGAACAGCGCGGAGTGTCCTCGAAGACTTCCAAACAATGGTCTCCAATGCTCGCGCTGCTGGTCAGGGCCAAGCTGGCCAAATCACACTCGGCTTCTATAGTTCCCTCGCAGGCGGAAATCTCCGCGCCACAATCCTTGAATACATTCGGCGATTTCCTGCCGTTAAGATGCAACTCATAGAGGGCGCCCGGCAAACACTTCTCAAGGGTCTAAAGGCGGGTACTATCGATGTCGCTGTCGTGAGCGGAGATCCTAGTGGAGCATCGAGCGAAACGATGGCGCTGTGGAGCGAGCGCATCTTTGTAGCACTCCCGGAGGACCACCCGCTCGCCAGCCACGATGTGGTATCCTGGACCGAACTAAAGGGTGAAACCTTCTTGTTGAGCGGCTACGATCCTGGGCCAGATGTACATAATCTCTTGATCGCGAAACTGGCGGCACCGGGCGATCATCCGAAGGTTGTCACCTACGATGTCAGCAGCCCGCACATCAAGGGCTTGGTGAGCGGCGGCATTGGTGTGACGTTGATGAGCGATTCCTGTCTCAATATAGCTTACGAAGGCGTCGTTTATCGTGAGGCGAGGGACGGCAACGGCCCAAACCGTATTGGCTACATCGCGGTTTGGGAAAAAGAGAACGCAAATCCGGCGTTGAAATCATTTCTCAAACTAGTTCGCGAGCGATATCCCGTCGCGGCCGGCGCGCCCTAACCGTCGAGAAACACGGGGATTTTGGCAAACTTCGCGCTTTATAGGGGGATTGCGTAGACGTAGTACTCCCCTTCATCCTTTGCGGCCAGCCACATAGGAAGGAGAGAGAACGCCGGGGGCACGATATTCTACGCCTGCGTTCTGCCCGACCATCAAAATTAAGATGGCCTTGTTATTCGCGCGACAAAGCACGCTCACGGTTTCCTTCCTCTTCCATCGCCGTGCATCGCGGACTTTCATCCATGCGTACCGCATAGGACGATGCCATGATCGAAAACATGAGTTCGCGCGCTGCCAATTCGGCACCTTCACAAAGTGACCGCCAACTTATTGTGAACCACACCAATGCGCGACGAACGATCAGGCGGAAGGAGCTTCGTCTTATTGTACCGTTGGCGGACACAACCATCTATGAACTTGAACAGCGCGGCGAATTTCCGCGGCGGTTCAATCTCACCCCGCGCTGCGTCGTGTGGGATCTTGCCGAGGTTGAAGCCTGGATCGCAGATCGGCAGCGGGCCTCGGCCAATAGAGGCAGATCGACGCCACACCCTGACGTGCGCCTCCGTAAGTCGCGCCCCGTGCACACGAAGGGTTGATGATCCCGATCCTCTATGCGGCTTCTTCAGCCATCAACTCGGTCGCTGCCGGCGCCAATGACGGCGTGTATCGCTGGCCCGCAACCCATGCATCTATGATATTGGCCCACTCCTGAAGCATGTGCCGACGCTGCTTTTCATATTCGGCTTTGTTGTAGACACCACGCGACGAATGTCCCTCTTCGTGGGCCAAGCACTTCTCGATCCAATCGCGATTGAAACCAATCTCGTTTAGCAGCGTGGACCCGGTGCGCCGGAGATCGTGTACCGTGAACGGCTCCAGCGGAAGTCTAAGCTTCTTTGCTCTGTCGGCAACAGCCGTCGTTATGCGATTGAAGGTCGCTCGCGACATCGGCGCGTCAGCGTCATAGCGCGACGGCAACACATAGAGCGAATTGCCGGCGCACGTTTTCAGCGCGATCATGATGTCGAGCGATTGACGCGACAAATATACATTGTGCGCCTTCCTGCGCTTCATCCGTCCCTTAGGGATCGTCCAGACCGCGTTCGCGAAATCGACTTCATCCCATACTGCGTCTAGTAATTCGCTCTTGCGAACCATCGTGAGCAGAATCAAACGCAATCCCAAACGTATGGTCGGAAGGGTGGGTACATGCTCCAGCTCCCGCAACATCAGCCGGATTTCCGTCGGCGTGAGTGAGCGATCCTTCGGTGTAAATGTCGCGATCGAAGATGGTCCAACTTCGTCCGCCGGGTTTGCAATCTTCTCGCCGTGCAAGATTGCATATCCGAAAATCTGCTTGACGATGTCACGGACATGGATGGCTGTTGCGGGCGCTCCCCGCTCCTTGACCTGATGGCAAAGCGCGCGCAGATCGTCCGGTGTAATCTCCGTCAGCAACCGGCTCTTCCAACTCGGTGCAATGTCACGGTCGAAAATCGCGCGACGCATAGAGCGCGTACTTTCGGCCATCGGCGCCCCGGCGAACCAGCGCTCACCAAAGTCGCCAAAACTCTTCGCCTCCTTGAGCCGGCGCTTGTCGCGCTGCTTTTCCAGCGCCGGTGAGCGTCCCTCGGACACTGCGCGCCGGGCTTCGATGCAGAGTTCCCTGGCGCGAGATAGCGGAATGCCGTCGTCGCCATAGCGACCGAGCGTCACCGTCTCCCGGCGACCGTTGAGCCGATAGTCGAACCGAAACGTGATCAAGCCAGAGCTTTTCACAACAGCGTACATGCCGTCCCGGTCCGTGATCTTGAAGTCTTTATCCTTTGGCTTCAAACGCTTAAGCGCCAAATCCGTCAACATCGCAGCCTCCTTTCGTGACAAGATACCGTCACCGAAAATCGGCCGTCGTATCGCTATTTGTTCGAGTTATTTCAGCTACTTAAACCCGAAAAAATACCGTCAGCCGGTCTTCCTCCATGACGGTATCGCTGCGACTCGCCTCAGGCAAGAATTTTCAGACCGTCAGACGTACCGTCAGATGGTTTTGCTTGCCAGCGATAGAGATCGAAAGGCTTCGTAGGATTTATTTTTAATATCAGTATCTTAAGTAGACATGGCGAAAAATAGCGATAGGCAAAAATAGGCCAAACTCACTCCCACTCTATGGTGCCGGGTGGTTTTGACGTAATGTCATACACAACCCGATTGATCCCGCGCACTTCGTTGACGATGCGAGTGGCGGTGCGGGCCAGGAAGCTGTGCTCAAAGGGATAGTAGTCCGCCGTCATGCCGTCGCTGGAGGTGACGGCGCGCAAGGCGCAGACATGGTCATAGGTGCGCGCATCGCCCATCACGCCCACCGTCTTGACCGGCAGCAGCACGGCAAATGCCTGCCAGATCTTGTCGTAGAGGCCGGCCTTGCGGATCTCGTCCAGATAGATGACGTCGGCCTTGCGCAGGATCTCCAGCTTGTCCTCGGTGATCTCGCCCGGCACCCGGATGGCCAGGCCCGGCCCCGGAAAGGGATGGCGGCCGACAAAGGCCGGCGGCAGGCCCAACTCGCGGCCCAGCGCCCGCACCTCGTCCTTGAACAGCTCGCGCAAGGGCTCGACCAGCTTGAGCTTCATGTAATCGGGCAGCCCGCCGACATTGTGATGGCTCTTGATGGTGACTGAGGGTCCGCCGGTGGCCGAAACGCTTTCGATCACATCGGGATAGAGCGTGCCTTGCGCCAGGAATTCCGCCCCGCCCACCTTGTGGCTTTCCTTGTCGAACACGTCGATGAAGGCGGCGCCAATGATCTTGCGCTTCTGTTCGGGGTCGCTGATGCCCTTCAACCGCGTCAGGAACATCTCGCGCGCATCGGCATGGATCAGCGGGATATTGTAATGGCCGCGGAACAGCGACACGACCTCTTCGCTTTCGCCTGCCCGCATCAGCCCGGTATCGACAAAGATGCAGGTGAGCTGGTCGCCGATCGCTTCATGGATCAAGACGGCGGCGACACTGGAATCCACCCCGCCCGACAAGCCGCAGATCACCTTGCCCTTGCCGACCTGCTTCCTGATCTTGTCCACGGCGGCGGCACGGAAAGCGTGCATGTTCCATTCCGGCGCGATGCCGGCGATGGTGCGCACGAAATTCGACAACAGCGTGCTGCCGCGCGGGGTGTGCACCACTTCAGGGTGGAACTGCACGCCGTAGAATCTGCGCTTCTCGTCCGCGATCACCGCATAAGGCGAGGATTCCGAGGTGGCGATCGCCGAAAAGCCGGGCGGGATGGCGGTGATCTTGTCGCCATGGCTCATCCATACCGGCTCGCTGCCGCTTTCCGCCAGCCCTTCCAGCAGGGGCGATGCCGTCTTCACATGGATGTCGGCGCGGCCGAATTCCTGGTTGTGGCCGCCTTCGACCTTGCCGCCCAATTGGGCGCTCATGGTCATCTCGCCATAGCAGATGCCCAGCACCGGCACGCCGGCCTCGAACACGGCTTGGGGGGCGCGCGGTGCGTCCTTCTCATAAACCGAGGCGGGACCGCCAGACAGGATGATCGCGCGCGGCTTTTTCGCCAGCGCATCCTCGGCCTTGTTGTAGGGCACGATCTCGCAATAGACACCGGCCTCGCGCACGCGCCGCGCGATCAGCTGGGTGACCTGGCTGCCGAAATCCAGAACCAGAACGCTCATCGTGCCGCGTTCACCGTCGAGGTGCGCTCCAGCGCCGAAAGCGCCTTCAGCGCGCTGGGCTCAACAGGATCGATATTCAGCGCCGCATCATAATAAGAGCGGGCATAGTCCGGCTGGCCGGCTTCGGCATAGATGTCGCCCAGCGCCACATAAGAAGTGGGCCGCGCCGGGTCCGCCACGATGGCGGACTGCGCTAGGCGCAGCGCCAGCTCGCGGTCTCCCCGGCCGATGGCGGCGCGGGCCTGGGTCAGAAGCGATTCCACGGTGATTGGCGGTTCCGGCTGCGTGACCTTGGCCGTCGAGGCGGCGGGCTTGGCGGGCGCGGCAAAGGCCGGGCTTGCTGCCAGCAGCAGGGCAATCAGGACAGGAATCGGGCGGGAGATCATGGGGGGACCATACGCCATTTTGGCCGGCTCGGACCATGCGTCATTCGCGGCCCTGGCTCGGCACGGACGGGGTCAGATCCGGCGCAAGCCGGCGCAATAAAAGCCGTCCGTTCCGGTGGTTAGGGCGGTGGCCCGGAAATCCGACCCCAGGCCAGGCAAGGTCATGCCCTCCCCCGCGAGGTCGATGGCGGCAAAGTCCGGATTGCGGGCCAGAAAGGCGGCCACCCGGTCTTGGTTCTCGATCGGCAGCAGCGAACAGGTGGCATAGATCAGCCGCCCGCCGCCGGCGGTGTGGCGGGCGGCATCGTCCAGCAGCCGGTCCTGGATGCGGTTCAACTCGGTCAGCCTTTCCGGGGTCAGCCGCCAGCGCAATTCCGGCTGGCGCCGCCAGGTCCCCGAGCCGCTGCAGGGCACATCCAGGAACACCAAGTCGAACTTGCCGTTGCCCCAGAGCGGCCCGCCCCGCGTCCCGGCGATGGCGATGCAGCTTGCGCCGGCGCGGCGCGCCCGCTCCGCCAAGGGCGTCATGCGTTCGGGATTGTCGTCGAACGCGAGGATCGTGCCCTGATTGTTCATGGCCGCCGCCAAGGCCAGAGACTTGCCGCCGGCACCCGCCGCCAGGTCCAGTACCCGCATGCCGGGCTGCGCACGCGCCAGCAGCGAGGCGAGTTGCGCCGCTCCATCCTGGAATTCAAAGGCACCGGATTCAAACAGTGCAGATTTGGTGAGCGCGGCACTGCCCTCGCCGGGCGGGATGCGGATGCCCAGCGGCGCGTAAGGCGTCGGCGCAGCGGCGAAGTTTTCGGCTTTCAGTGCCGCCAAAACATCGGGCCGGTTTGCCTTCAGGCTGTTGACGCGCAAATCCACCGGCGCGCGCCCTTGCAAGGCGGCCATCTCATCAAGCAGGCGCGCGCCCAAAGCGCGGCGCAATTCATCTTCCAGCCAGGCGGGATATTCGCCTTTTACCCAATCGGGTTCAGGACCGGGTGTGGCTGCGATGGCGGCGCGCTCGGCGTCAGTGAGTGGCTGTGGACCGTAACCGCCTTGAAAAAGCGCGGCGGGGTCTTCGCCCTCCTCCAGCAACGATGCGATCACCAGGGCACGCGGCGTGGCGCTTTCCATGTCGCTTCCCATCCGGTGCGCCAGATGCGCCCGGCGGCGCTGAGCACCAAAGACCCGTTCGGCAATCGCGCGGCGGTCCTTGGAGCCTGCAAAGCGGCGGCTGCGGAACCAGTGCTTGAGAAAGCGGTCGGTGGGCTGGGCGGTCCGCTCCAACCCTTCCAGGATTTCGATGGCCATCTGCAGGCGGGCTGCCGGAGTCATGGGTCAGCGGTCATTTATCGGGGAAAACCAGGAGGTTAGGCCAGAAACAGGACATTAGGATTGCCCTTATAGAGTGGGCGGCGCTGCAAAAGCCAACCCCATGCCCCGCACCCGCGCCCTTGTCTTATCTCCGGCCCTGATCTTCGCCCTGTTCGCGGGACTGGCAGGCTTTGGCTTGGCGGCTTTTTCGCCCGGCCTGCTCAACGACGCGGACACCTATTGGCACATCCGCGCTGGGGAATGGATGCTGGCGCATCGCGCCGTGCTGCGCGCCGACGTCTTCTCTTACACCGCGGCAGGATCGCCCTGGCATACCCAGGAATGGCTGGCAGAAATCGTGATGGCATTGGCCTGGGCCGCACAAAGCTGGGCTGTCATTCATCTATTGTTTGCGCTCTGCGCCGGCATCACCGCCGCGGTGGTGGGCTTTTATGTCCGCCGCCGCGTCGATCTGGTGCCCGCGCTATTGACGGTGGTGCTGGGCTTGGCCTGCACCACCATCAGCCTTTTGGCGCGGCCGCACATGCTGGCCATGCCGCTATTGGCGGTGTGGACCGCGGGACTGGTATCGGCGCGCGAAGAAAAGCGGGCGCCCGCCTGGTGGCTGATCCTGTTGATGCCGCTCTGGGTCAATTTGCATGGCAGCTTCGCCTTCGGGCTGGCGCTGGCCGGTGCACTGGCCGTGGAGGCGGTGGCGGAAACCACCGACCGCAAAAGAACAACGATGAAGTGGGGCCTGTTCCTGCTGGCCGCAACGGCTGCGGCCACGATCACGCCCTTCGGATGGCACAGCCTGGTCTTTCCTTTCAAGCTTTCCGGAATGCAGAGCCTGGCCCATATCGGGGAGTGGCAGGCGACGGACTTCTCCCACATCTCCCCGTTCGCCCTCGCCCTGCTGACGGGCCTGTTCGTGCTGGGCAGCGGCAAGATCAAGGTCCCGCCGTTGCGGCTGCTGATCGTGGTCGGACTGGTTTGGATGGCGATGGCCCATTGCCGGCACCAGATGCTGCTAGGCGTGACGGCGCCGATCCTACTGGCCTCTTCGCTTGCACAGGCCTGGGCTGCCAAAGACCAGCCGTCATCGACTTCCCTGATGGGCGTGCTGGCCGCGATCTTGCTGGTGGGAATGATTTCGCTGCGGCTGGCGGTTCCGGTGGTACGGGGGGACGATTCCTCCTCGCCGGATTCAGCCTTGGCGCATGTGCCGCGCTTTGTGCGCGAGATGCCGGTGCTCAACGACTACAGCTTCGGCGGTTACCTGATCTGGAGAGGCATCAAGCCCTTTATCGACAGCCGTGCCGATCTTTATGGCGATATCTTCCTGGAGAATTACGCCGACATCACGTCGCCCGACAAGGATGCGCTGGCGGCCAGCCTCGCCTTCCATCATGTGCGCTGGACGATATTCCAACGCCAGGCCCCGGTGGTGAAGCTGCTGGATGCCACGCCGGGCTGGCATCGTCTTTATTCCGACAAGCTTGCTGTGGTGCATGTCCGCCAGGACATGCACCCTTGAAAGACCGGCATGTCCACGATTAGCTTGACGGGATGAGCGAAGAAAACAATGACATCAGCGGCCGGGTCCGGCTGCACGACCTCCAAATTCTCTCCGACCGCCATTACACCTTGCGGGAGGCCAGTTTCGATTTCCAGCGCCGCGATGGTGCCTGGCAGCATCAGAAACGCGAATGCTATGACATCGGCGATGCCGCCGCGGTCCTGCCGTTCGATCGGCGCCACGGCCGCGTCATTCTGATCCGGCAGTTCCGCTGGCCGGTCTATGAATGGGGCGATCCTCATCTGCTGATCGAAGTGGTCGCGGGCAAGCTGGACGGCGACCCGCCCGAGATCTGTGTCGCAAGGGAAGCAGTGGAGGAAGCCGGCGCCGCCGTCTCAAATTTGCGGCTGGTCACCCATTGCTTCGTCAGCCCGGGAGCAGTGAAGGAACGGGTGTCGCTGTTCCTGGCGGATTATGATTCCACCGCCGCCCGCGCCCAGGGCGGCGGCCACGAGCATGAAGGCGAGGACATCGAGGTCCTGGAGATGACCTTGGACGCCGCGCTGAAGATGATCGAGAGCGGCGAAATCGTCGACATGAAGACGATCCTGCTGCTTCAGGCAGCGAAGCTCCTATCAGCGCCGTAAGACGCCGCCCAGAGTCCCACGGACAATCGCCCGGCCGATCGTGCCGCCCAATGCGCCGCCCAGGATCGACTTGCCGACATCCGCCGCCACCTGGCCCGCCACGCGATTGACCACCGAACGGGTGACCTCACGGGTCACCCGTTGGCCGGTGGAAAGCCGTTGATTGTGCGGCACACTGGTGCCGAACAATCCACCCAATGCCGTGCCGATCCCGCTTAACAGGCCGCCACCTGACGGTTGGTCGCCCGCAGACTGACCGGAAGCTTGGCCCGCGGCCGGTGCCGCCGATGCCTGGGCCCGTTGCTGCAGCACTTCGTAAGCGGACTCTGCATCCAGCGTCTTTTCGTACTTGCCGGCACAGGGGCTGGCAGCGATTACTGCCTTGCGTTCTTCGGGCGTCACCGGCCCCAGGCGCGCGGCCGGCGGACAGATCATGGCGCGGTCCACCATGGTGGGCGTGCCATTGCCTTCCAGCAGCGAGATCAGCGCTTCGCCCTTGCCCAATTCCATGATGACGCGCGCGGTATCAAGCTCAGGGTTTGGCCGGAAGGTATCGGCCGCCGTCTTGACCGCTTTCTGGTCGCGCGGCGTAAAGGCGCGCAGTGCGTGCTGCACCCGGTTGCCCAACTGCGACAGCACGGTGTCGGGCACATCCAGCGGGTTCTGGGTGACGAAATAGATGCCCACGCCCTTGGAGCGGATCAGACGCACCACCTGCTCGATCTTGTCCATCAGCGCCTTGGGGGCATCATTGAACAGCAGATGGGCCTCGTCGAAGAAGAACACCAGCTTGGGCTTGTCGGGATCCCCCACTTCCGGCATCTGCTCGAACAGTTCCGACAGCAGCCAGAGCAGGAAGGTGGCGTAGAGCCGGGGCGTCTGCATCAGCTTGTCGGCCGCCAGCACATTGATATAGCCGCGGCCGTCGCGGTCGGTGCGCATGAAATCGCTGAGCGACAGCGCCGGCTCGCTGAAGAACTTGTCGCCGCCCTGGTTCTCCAGCACCAGGAGCTGGCGCTGGATGGTGCCGATGGTGGCCTTGGAGACATTGCCATACTGGGTGGTCAGTTCATCGGCATGCTCGGCCAGGAAGGCCAGCATGGCGCGCAGGTCCTTGAGGTCCAGGAGCAACAAGCCCTGTTCGTCGGCCACCTTGAAGGCGATGTTGAGCACGCCTTCCTGCACGTCATTCAGGTCCATCAGCCGCGACAACAGCAGCGGCCCCATCTCGGAAATGGTGGCGCGGATGGGATGGCCCTGTTCGCCGAACAGGTCCCAGAACATCGCTGGAAAACGATCGGGCTCATAGGTGAAGCCAAGGCTTTTGGCGCGCGCCACCAGCGCATCATTCGCCTGGCCCGCGGCAGCAATGCCGGAAAGGTCGCCTTTGACGTCGGCGGCGAAGACCGGGACCCCGGCGCGGGAAAATCCTTCCGCCATCACCTGCAAGGTGACGGTCTTGCCGGTGCCGGTAGCGCCCGCCACCAGGCCGTGGCGATTGCCGAAACGCAGCAACAGCGTATCGTTGGCCTTGCCTTTGCCCACCAGAATGTCGTCGGCCATGATCCGCGCTCCCGCTATCGCTGCGGGCAGTTTGCGGCCATTGCCCGGCCTTGTCCATGACAAGCAAAAGCGCGGACGAACGGCCGCTCGCCCAAGCTCGCGGCGTTCGTCACTCGCGATGGTCCACTGAACCATCACGTTTGCCCTGCGGGCAAACCGCTCCTCACTCCGCCGGCCCCTCGATGGCGATACCCCGCGCCTGCAGCCGCTCCAGAACGCCGCCCTTGCGCAGCAGCGGCCCCATATGGATCACCACAATGGTCTTGCCCGGCTTGTCCAGCGCCGCGTCAATGGCGGAAACATATTCGGCGATGTTGCGTCCATCGATATCGCTGAACTTCTGCACCGCCGCCATGATGCAATTGCCCAGGCGCCATTCGCGGTAATGAGCCTTGACCGTCTTAATGTCGCCCACAGCCCAGGCACGGGCGGCCGTGTTGGCATGTCCAAGCGCCCAGTTCACATCTTCCAACGCCTGGGCGAGGCAGGCGTGCTGCTGGGAGGGTGTGAGCTTTAGGACCTCGCGCACCGCGTCCATGGCCGCAAAGCGTGTCACGGGCGCTATCGCAATGCGTTTGCGATAGGCCAAATTCTCGATGGTGTCGCGCGGCTCACCGAATGACAGATCCGCCTTCTCCCGCAAATCCTGCTGCAGCCGCAGCGCCGCCCGGACAGGAATGTCGGTGCGATAATCATCCGCATCATCGCTGACAGCGTCGCGCACCGCGACAAAGCGGGCGCGCAGGTCAGCGGGCAGGCTTTCCTCCAGTCGCTGGCCGCGCGGCAGGCTGAGTTCGCCGCCATGCCAGATCAGGAACCAGGCGATATCCGTCAGGGCGATATCGGCCTTGGGCGGCATCAGGATGGCGCGGGTACCGTCCAGCAACTCCGAGAGATACTGCTTGTTCCAGTCCAGGTCCTTGGGCAGGGCACCGGCCATGCCCAGGATCCAGACTTCGGAATTACCCCGCGTCAGATGCCAGAGCGCCGGACCGGGCCGCTCCCGCACTTCGACGGATTCGATGTCAGCCCAGTCGGAAACCGTCTGCGCGGCGGCGCCCAGCGGCGATGAAACAAGGAGCAGCGTCAGGGCGACTGTTTTCCACATGCCGCCGATGCTTACTGCCCGCCCGGATGATAATTGGGAGCCTCGCGCGTCACCGTCACGTCATGGACATGGCTTTCGCGCAGGCCCGCGCCGGTGATGCGCACGAACTGGGCGCGTTTGTGGAATTCCTCGATGGTGCTGCAGCCGGTATAGCCCATGGCAGCGCGCAGTCCGCCGATGATCTGGTGGATCACCGTGCCGGCCGGACCCTTGTACGGCACCTGGCCTTCCACCCCTTCCGGCACCAGCTTCAAGGCGTCGCGCACTTCCGCCTGGAAATAGCGGTCGGCCGAACCGCGCGCCATGGCACCGACGCTGCCCATGCCGCGATAGCCTTTGTAGGAGCGGCCCTGATAAAGGAACACTTCGCCGGGCGACTCTTCGGTACCGGCCAGTAGCGAACCCACCATCGCCACATCGGCGCCGGCGGCCAGCGCCTTGGCCAGGTCGCCGGAATATTTGATGCCGCCATCGCCGATCACCGGCACACCCGCATCCCGCGCCACGCTGACCGCGTCCATGATGGCGGTCAGTTGCGGCACGCCCACGCCCGCCACGATACGGGTGGTGCAGATCGAGCCCGGCCCGATCCCCACCTTCACCGCATCGGCGCCGGCATCGATCAGCGCCTTGGCAGCCTCGGCGGTGGCGATATTGCCGCCCGCCACCTGGACATAGTTGCTGACCTTCTTGATGCGGCTGATGGCATCGATCACGCCCTTGGAATGGCCATGGGCGGTGTCCACGACGATCACGTCGCATTCCGCCTCGATCAGCGCCATGGCGCGGGCATAGCCATCCTCGCCCACGCCGGTAGCGGCGGCCACGCGCAGGCGGCCGCGCTCGTCCTTGCAGGCATTGGGGTATTTCTGCGCCTTTTCGATATCCTTGACGGTGATCAGGCCGACGCAGCGATAGGCATCGTCCACCACCAGGATCTTTTCGATGCGGTGCTGGTGCAGCAGCCGCTTGGCTTCGTCGGGCTTCACGCCTTCTCGCACCGTGACCAGCCTGTCCTTGGTCATCAGCTCCGACACTTTTTGGCGCGGATCGGCGGCAAAACGCACATCGCGGTTGGTGAGGATGCCCACCAGCTTGCCGGCGCCTTTCGCATCGACGCCGTCCACCACCGGGACGCCGGAGATGCGGTGGCGTTCCATCAGCGCCAGCGCATCGGCCAAGGTTGCGCTGGGTCCGATGGTCACCGGATTGACCACCATGCCGCTTTCAAAGCGTTTCACGCGCCGCACATGCTCGGCCTGTTCTTCGATGCCGAGGTTCTTGTGGATCACGCCCATGCCGCCGGCCTGGGCCATGGCGATGGCGAGCGGCGCTTCCGTCACCGTGTCCATCGCCGCCGACACCAAAGGAATACCCAACTCGACCGTCTTGGTGAGACGGGTGCGGGTATCGACCTGTGCGGGAAGGACTTCGGAGGCGCCGGGAACCAGCAGGACATCGTCGAAGGTGAGGGCTTCGCGGATGTTTGAGCCGGTCATAACAAGTGCTCCTGGCCATAAGTGGGGGCGTTGTTGCGGAACGCCCTATGGAGCGCCGAGCCTGTATCAGTGGGCCTTATCTTGTGCAAGAGGCTGTAACAATCTGAAATTAAGCCCTTGTAAAATATAGGTTTATTTCTTTTGACGGGAACCGGGCCCCTGCCCCGGCGTTGTTATGCGCGGTCGGCGATTTTGCCGAGTCCCTGTTCTCCAGGAGCGAACCATGAAAACCTTTCATTTGATGCTTGGCGCGGCCATCGCTGCCGCCGGCCTTGCCATTACTCCCACCGTGAATGCCGCACCCGCCGGCGTGAAGATCGGTACCCTGAACTGCAATGTCGCCAGCGGCATGGGCTTTGTGTTCGGGTCCACCAAGGACTTGGCCTGCTCTTATGAGCCGACCAAGGCCTCGGTCGAACATTATGCCGGCACCATTTCCAAGTGGGGCGTGGATATCGGCTATACCGGCAAGGGCAAGCTGATCTGGGCGGTGTTCGCACCCACCTCTGACGTGCGCCCCGGTGCCATCGAAGGTGAATATGGCGGCGCCAGTGCGCAGGCCAATGTCGGTGTCGGCGTGGGCGCCAATGTCCTGGTCGGCGGGCTGGACAAGTCCATCGCCCTGCAGCCGGTCAGCGTGGAAGGTTCGACCGGCCTGAATGTAGCGGCGGGTATCGGCCAGATCAGCCTGAAGCACGTTCGCTAAAAATCTATCGGCAAAAGGCCCCGGCGGTTCCCGCCGGGGCCTTTCTGCTACTTGACGGTGATGGTGGCCTTCATCTTGGGATGGATGGAGCAGATATATTTGTAGACGCCGGGATGATCGAAAGTGAAACGGAAGCTGTCATCCTGGTCCAGCGCCTGGGAGCGGAACTGGCCGTCGATGCTGGCGATGGTGTGCGGTTCGCCGTCCAGATTCTTCCACACCACCGTGGTGCCCGCCGCGATGTTCAAATCCATCGGCGAATAGTCGAAGTTCTTGATGTTCACCGCGACGTCGGCGGCGTTCGCCGGATGCAAGCCGGCCGCAGAGGCGAGCAGCAGCGCAACGCCAAAAAAATTGGACTTCATCAGGTATCTCCATTTCAACAGGGGAAATCAGGCCAGGGTTGAATCGGTGAGCGACAGCCTGCGCTTGCCGTCCCTGACCGCCATGGTCACGCCCAGCATGCCGGGCAGTTGCGCCGGCGGTACCACCAGTGGCCCGGGCCCGGGACCGGTCCCTGCGGACGGTTGGGGATAGGCGGTGGAGCGGGCAGTGTGAAACAGGATATTGCCCTCCACCTTCTGCACGATCTGATGGATATGGCCGTTCAACACCGTGACCGAACCGAAGCGGCGCAGCAGCGACGCTATCTGCTCGCCCTCTCCGGTTCCCCAGCCCCAGGGTTCGTAGATCGTCCAGAGCGGCATATGCGCGAAGACAACAACGGGCTGGCTGGCGGAACGGCCGGCGAGATCGTCCTTCAGCCAGGCGAGCTGGTCTTCACCCAGCGCACCCAGACCGTTGGGCTTGAAGTTCATCACATTGACCAGGGCGACAAAGTGCACGCCCTGAGAATCGAAGCTGTAATAGCCCTTGTTGCCGGACGCCTTGCCGAAGCGGGCAAAGAATTCCGCGCCCGGCCCGTCGGTCACATCATGCTCGCCCGGCACGACATGCAGCTCGCTGACTTTCATCCGTGAGAGCAACTGGTTGGCGGTGTCGAATTCGCCAGCCTTGGAGAGGTGCGTGACATCGCCGGTATGAATGGCGAAGGCCGGCTGGCGCGGCATCGCATTGATGGAATCGATGGTGGCATTCAACGTGCCGATCACGTCGGGATTGGCATTCTTGTTGAAGCCGATATGGGTGTCGCTGATCTGCAGGAACAGCGGCGTGCCCATGTCTTCGCGCGCTTGCGCCATATCGAAGGCGCTGAACACGCCGCCGGATAGTGTGAACAGAGTGCCGGCGCCGACACCAAGGCATTTGAGCGCATCGCGGCGGGATGTATCGGTCATGAGCTTCGTCTCCAGATTTCGTGAGAGGAGACTTGCCGGCCCGGCCGTTTATTCCCGCTGGCTTCTCGCCAGGGTGACGAATTTCTGGAACGCGGCCGCATCCACATCCGATATCGCGGCGTAATCCAGGTCGCCGCTTTTCCAGAAGGTCATGTGAAAACCGCGGGCCATGCCCGGTTCGGGCAGTTTTGCGCCGCGGTCGGGCCAGGCGAACAGATCCACTTCGTGATTGCCATGGCGATAGACAGCAACAGCGGCGCGGTTGCCCGCCACCTCATCGGTGCGGCCGCCGGTCAGGACAAAGCCCTGCTCGGCAAAATCCGTCACCGGCGGGGAGATACCGGCATGTGCCGCCAGCCAGGGCTTGACGGTGTGATGGCTGCTGGAGGCGACCATGATGGTCTTTTCGCCGGTCAGCGCCGCGGTATGGGCATCGACCACCGATTGCGAAAGGCTGGCTGCGGTCGGCGGCAGGAGCAGGAACAGCGCAAAGCCCGCCGCCAGGGCCGAAAGACCGCCGCCGCTGGCGGCGCCAACCCAGAAGCTCCTGGCCGGGGTGCGCTGTGTTTCGCGATCAAGTTGTTTTGACAGCCGGTGGCGCAAGGCGTCTGGCGCCTGGTAGCGCGCGACCTTGCGCAAGGCGTCGCTGAGATCGGCGGTTTCAGCAGCCAAAGCCTGGCATTCGGCACAGGTCTCAAGATGCCGTTCCGCGGCGAGCGCATCGGCGCCGTCAAGTTCGCCATCCAGATAGCTCTGGGTGTTGAGGATTTCCGTGCAGTTCATACGCAATCCCTCGCAGTCTCCCGCAAAGTGGCTCGCGCCCGGGCCAGCCGCGACATCACGGTACCGATAGGGACACCGGTAATATCGGCGATCTCGCGATAGCTCATATCTTCCATTTCGCGCAGGATCAGGACCTCGCGGAATTCCTGCGGCAATTGGGCGATCATCGCATCCAGCCGGCGTTTGGCACCCGCCTGGATGGCGACCGTTTCGGGATCGCTTTCCGGCGCTTCCAGTTCGTGATCGTCCAGGCTGGTATGGCCCCGCCGGCGGGTGGCCGCGCCCGCGCTCAGCCAGCAATTGCGCACAATGGTCAAAAGCCAGGCCTTGATGTCGCCGCCGCGGAAGCCATCAAAGGCGCGGAAGGCGCGCAACATCGCATCCTGGACGATGTCGTCCGCGTCGGTGGGCGAGCGCGACAGCCATCGGGCCAGATTGTAGGCCGCATCCAGGTGCGGCAAGGCTTGCGCCTCAAATCTCCGGCGCCGGTCATCCATGACAGGCTAGACCTCGTGGGGCGGAGCTTTATTCCCGGCCCTTTGAATTATTTTTCGGCTTTTTTGAACCCGGTCGCGACGACGTAAAGTTCAACCGATTCCTGGCGGGACGCCGGCGGCTTGACGTGTTTGACCTCCCGGAAGGCCTTCTTCAGCCGTCCCAGCAATTCGTTGGAGGAGCCGCCCTGGAACACCTTGCCGACAAAGGTCCCGCCGGGCTTGAGCACGTCCTCGGCCACCTCCAGCGCGATCTCCACCAGGGCGATGGTGCGGATATGGTCGGTGGCGCGGTGACCGGTGGTTGGTGCGGCCATGTCGGTCAGCACCAGATCGGCGGGGCCATCCAGCGCCTGTTTCAGCAGGGCGGGCACGTCCGGATCGGTCAGGTCGGCCTGGAAGAAGGTGACGCCCGCCACCGGCTCCATCTCCAGCACATCGGCCGCCACCACGGTGGCGCCGGCATTGGCTGCCACCTGGCTCCAGCCGCCCGGGGCGGCGCCCAGGTCCAGCACCCGTGCGCCCTTTTTGAGGAAACGGAATTTCTCGTTCAGCTCGACCAGCTTGAAGGCGGCGCGGCTGCGATAGCCTTTGTTTCTTGCCGCCGCAACATAGGGATCGTTGAGCTGGCGCTTCAGCCAGGCGCGGGACGACGCCGTCCTTCCCCGATCCTTCTTCACTTTCACCGGCACGCGGCCGCGCCCCGAAGCATCACCCTGTTTCACGGCTGATCCAATTCCTGGCCCAATTGCTGCCCCAACTCCTGACTCAGGCGGCGCAACATGCCTTCGCGCAGGCCGCGGTCGGCGACCCTCAGCACCGGCGACGGCCACAGCGAACAGATGGCGGCGAAGATGGCACAGCCCGGCAGCATCAAGTCGGCACGCTCCACCCCGATGCTGCCGATCTTGGCCAGGGCTTCGGTATCCTGATCCTGCAGCCGCTCCACCACCCGCAGCATATGCGCTGTCTCGTGCCAGCTTCCGTCCACTCGGGTCCGGTTGTAGCGCGGCAGCTTCAGCGCAATCGCCGCCAAGGTGGTCACGGTGCCCGAGGTGCCCAGCAGATGATATTTGCGGGTGTCGAAGCCGCCGCCTATGGCCTGGTGGAAAGGCTCAAGGTGCGCACTTACATCGGCGCGCATGCGCTCAAAGCCGGCGCGGCTGGTGGAAGCCGGGCCATAGCTTTCCGCCAGGCTCACCACACCCAGCGGCACCGAGACGGCGAGTTTTTTCTGCGGCCCCTGCGGGCCTTTTTGCAGCCAGATGATCTCGGTCGAACCGCCCCCGATATCGAACACCAGGGCGCCCTTGTATTTGCGCCCGATCAGGGGCGCGCAGCCTTCGGCGGCCAGATCGGCTTCTTCTTCCGCCGAGATCACTTCCAGCTCCAGGCCGGTCTCTTCCCGTACCCGGCCGATCAGGACATCGGTGTTGCCGGCCAGCCGCGCCGCCTGGGTGGCGATGGCGCGCACATGCTGGACATGATGCTTGGCGATACGGTCGGCGCAGACCTTGAGCGCCGCGACGGTGCGATCCATGGCGGCCTGGGAGAGAAGTCCGCTCTGATTCACCCCCTCGCCCAGCCGCACGATACGCGAAAATGAATCGACCACCCGGAATCCGCCCGATCCGCCTCGGCCCTGAACGGACGAGGCGATCAAGAGGCGGCAATTGTTGGTGCCCAGGTCCAGGACCGCCAGCAGCGGCCCTTTCCGAACATCGCTTTCGCCGGAATTTTGGCGGTTTCCGTGCATTTCTCCCCCAGCGCGATGGCGCTGCCTGACAGGGAGGCTAGCACGCTTCGCCCCGATCCGGGGGCTTAAAAGGCAGGTGAAAACCTGTCCTTGCAAGGGGTTGGCGGCTGGTCTAAAGGGGCGGTCCCGGCGGGCTTTCAAAAGCCTGATGGGGGATCGTCTAACGGTAGGACCCCAGACTCTGACTCTGGTTGTCTAGGTTCGAATCCTAGTCCCCCAGCCACCCAGTCCACAGATGGGTGGCGATATCCGCGACGGTAGAAAATCTCCCGACACATAGCAGGCTTAGGCTCGTCGGCGTCTCCGCCGAGCATATTAATCGTGCTCTTTAGAGTCGGATTTTGCGCATCAGGTGAAGCTAGTCTCCGGGCAAAAACTCCCAACTTCCGCGCGGAAAAAATCCCCGTCGCAGAGACTGCGCAATCAGCAACCTCCTGCGATATTTCGGGCCAAAACACGCACTTTATACCCGTGTCCAACCTCGTGATTTGGGCGGATCCTGCTATTGGACCCCAAACGCGCATCTAATGCTTTGAAATAAGGGATTTCTGGAACATTTCGCCATTTATGCCCCAATCGACCCCGTGACTTTGCGTGTCCTGGTCCGGGGGAAAAACCCTAGAAATTTATTCCCTTCTTGGCCCTCCCGGGCTTTTCAGTCCAACCTCAAAAACATCATGTAATGCAGCAAATAGGCTCCTTTTCGACATTTTATCCCCCAAATGAACCTAGGTTTTTCCGGATAGGTTGGGGGGTACGCTAAGGGCTGTAATCCAATATCGGGGCAATTCAAACCGGCGTCGTCCATCACCGCTTGCTTGCCCTCCTCTGGACTTTCTTCCTCTTCTTTTTAGGGGGGCCAGCGGTTCGCTTGCGGGATGACTTGGTTGGCGCCTTGACCGGCGGTGCTTTCTTCGGCTTGAGCCGAGCATGCATCTCTTCAGGATGCACGCGAATGAAGCGTTGCAAGACCTCGGACAAAGGCATGTCCAAATCCATCTTTAGCTTGGAGGGTCGACCCATCCTGAAGCCCCCATTTGGACCGCGCCCGTGACGATCCATCGAGACAACCACCAAATAGGGCTCCGGGTCAGCCCGACTCGGATGTTACCATCATCTGCCAACGAGGTGTCCGTATGTCTGCGCAACCGGAACAGAGCACGCTCTTCTCAGCGGTCAGTGCAACCATTCCAAACGAACAAAGCGCGTTAGCGTTCTTCGTCAAAATACGTTGGCAGGAGGGCGAGTTCTGCCCCTATTGCGACCATGATAAACTGTACCGTCTGCGCGACGACGAAACCCACAAATGCGCCAATTGCAAAATGAACTTTTCAGTGAAGGTGGGGACCATATTCGAGGGCACCAAGTTACCAATTCGAACCTGGTATCTAGCGATTGCGTACCTTTTGGATAACGCAGGAAAAGTCAGCAGTACGGCATTGGCCCAGCGATTGGGCGTCACCCAAAAAAGAGCATGGCTCATGCTGCAGCGGCTGCACGCCGCTGCTTCCACCCCCTCTTTCAAGCGACCTCTGCCGAAAGAAGGAAAAGGGTTACCTCCGGCTACACGAAACGCCAATCCCGAGCTGCCGCTCCAGCCGCTCGAAAAACGTCCGAAGCGACCTCCCCGGAACTACCCGATTCCGCTCGTACTTTCACAGACGGATCCGAATGAAACTCAGATCGTCGAAGATGCTCTGCATAATTTGACTTTCAATTCGATAAATTTGAGCACGGGATTGGATCACCCAGGCGATGAGAAACGGGCCAGGCACACGCTTGGCAAACTGGTCGCAAGAGGCATCATTCTAAATCCGGCCGGGATATTCCATTGGGCTAAACGGAACCAATGGGATCGCCATTCGGCGCGCCAGTTGGAAGCCGTCGCGAGAGAATGCAACGAGATGGAAATGAAGAAGCGCGTTGTCGAAGGAACTGCTCCATGGAAAGATCAATTGGAGCAGCAAATCGCAACGCGAACAATGGAACGGCCTGACCTAGAAGACCCCGACCCGAAGGGCGCCACGACGCAATTCGACAACGAGACCCGCTCGTCGACACAACGCGCTCGGGCGGCGCAGGATAACGACGACATCGATCATGCCATGCAGCATGCTACCTCTACGCCCCAAGAGTTGTCGCTGTCGCAACTTTACCGAAGAGCGCTCAGAAGTGCGCCAGCGCGTCCATTGTCGCCTCGATGGAGAGGAACGCGTAATCGCACCTGAGATGGCTTGTGATTGAATAAGGCTGACCGATTTACAAGGAAGACTTCAGGAACTAGCAAGTTGACGCTGAACTGGATCAGCTTTTGAGCCGACGCAAAATCACCTATAAGGACTCAAGCGGTTCCACACGTAAAAGGCCGACGAATGCTTGGCCTGGACGGCTTCTGATGAGTTTTCCCTCAGTACGCCACGGTCGGCCGGGCAGATCCGGCCTTGGTGCAGGATCTCCTCAACATAGCAGCGGTTCTTGAGGAAGTAGGCTAAGGCGCCCACGCCAAAGGATAGCGGCGACTGCGTTTTTCATGCTCCTCACTATGTCGCCACCAGCCTTGAGCAGAACGCTCGACTCGGAACAGGGCGGTGCGAATTTCAACCGCCGATGCTACCTTTAGGTCTTGGCATCAGTGCAAAAATGCCTGATCGCCCATGATTGAGTAAGCGCCAATAGTGGACGTTCATTGGTGGTTGACGCTAATCGGTTGCGCGATGTGCAGTCGTCCGGATTCAACAGTAGCCACGAACGTTTGACAGCAGCGGTTTGAGAGCTTTAGGCAGAAGAAGCGCGTGCAAGGAGCAGCGCCGCCTGGATGCCGCCTTCAAGGATTTTCTTGGCGTCCGTACCATCCGGTACCGCGCGCGCAATCTGAAGCGTTCCCACCATCAGAGCGAAGATGGCCGTCGCGCGTTTTGTGGCGGCAGCGGTATTTGCAGTCGGGAGCAGTCCTGCCAAAGCCGACACGAAGCTTGCCAGGCCCGCTTCATAGGCCCGTCGTGTCGGTACGGGTTGTCGCGCGATTTCAGGAAGCAGTGCGGCGGAGGGGCATCCTTGGCCGTGGTCTTTAAGATGCGCCGGACTGAGATAGCTCCGGATAACGCTCTCAAGGTCAGCGCCGTCTTTCAGACTATCTTCAAGGCGCTGTTGCTGCTCGCAGAGAGCACCCTTAGTCGCTTCTCGGACAAGCGCCTCCTTGGATTCGAAATGGGGGTAGAAGGCACCGTTTGTGAGGCCCGCATCTCCCATAATTCCCGCGATTCCGGAAGCTGAGATTCCGTCGCGTCGGAAACTTTTGGAGGCTACCTGGAGGATATGCTGCCGGGTCGCTTCCTTGTGGCCTTTCTCAAAACGCACGATCTCTCCAATTCGGTGTCAGCCTGCCGCCGCTTCCAGCAGGGCTCGAAGGCCGTTGTCAAGCTGTTGGGCCACAGCATCGACCTCTTGGTTGTCGAACTGCCCAAAAACGGAGGCTGGCCGATCATACTCGAACGCGACACTCCCATCTTCATCTTCGCGGAGCAGAACGCGGATGGGCGCGTAAAGGCCGGCTGGCAGGCGGTGGCGCGTCATCTTGGACGCTGTGAGGGGGTTCCCAATATCGTACTGGACCGACCTGCGTTTGAGGCCGGCAACAGCCAGCAATGCCCCATGGTCGCGTTGCCCAAAGATCATGAGCGGTGGGCAGGCTTCCAGCTCTTGCAAAGCGCGCTCGCTCTCACCGTAGCGCAGCAGCGTGAATATCCCATCGTCGATCCGCGGCGCCAGGACCAGGAGGTTGGCCCGCACCTCTTCAAAGGACCTTGTCGAGGCGATTGTCACATGCTCGACCGGAATAGTACGTGTCCGAAGACTGGGCATTTTTTATCCTTTCACTTGGGTCATTTCGAATGCCGTCTCCCCAAGGGAGTGGGCAAAATGTCAGCCCGGCGTGGCCTGGACGCTCAAGACACGCTCTATTTTGCGCGCGAGATCGAGTAGCCTCGTGTCGAAGTTCAAAGGACCATCTAGTTCAAGGCTGATCGGCAGGCCGGTTTTGGACATCCCTGCAGGAAGACTGATGCCTGGCAGGCCCACGCTGCTCGCCGAAACGGTGTGGTTTGCCAGGGCGAGATAACTGACCTCCTGCCCGCTAATATGGACGGTCGCCTGTTCCGCGATTGGAGGTGCGGTGCAAGGCGTGGTCGGTTGCAGGATGGCCGAGGCTCCGCCAGCGACAAATGTTTTTTCGAGGCGCCGCCGGATTTCAGGGCGGCTCACGTCGAGTGCCCTCCGATAATCTTCGTCCGAAGTTATGCCAGCACCCCCAGGAATTACGATGTCGCCCCATGCCTGGCGAAGCTGCGGTTTGAGGCCTTCGTAAATTGCCTCAAAGGTGATCGGAATATGATGAAGGCGAAGAAACTCCGAGATCGCTCCCATTGTCTCGTGGGCGAAGATTCCCCATGTCGCAGTACGGACCAGGCCGTTGAAATCCTCGCCAAGATCGATCTCAACGAGCTCAGCGCCCGCTTCTCGCAGCCACCGGACCGCCTCGCGGAAGCGCGCTTCGACATCCGGGTCCACCAGGTCCAGAAATTGCCGCGGCGCGAAGGCAAGCCGAACACCTTTCAGATCGTCCCGATTACCGGAGATCTGTTCGCCAGCCTCGCCGGTCACGACCTGATCCAGTAATATACAGTCCTCGACGCTCCGAGCGAATGCGCCTGTCGTATCAAGCGTATGGGATATCGGAGCTACGCCACCGCGCGGCCAACGTCCCGTAGTAGGCTTGAAACCGACGACTCCACAGAAGGACGCCGGCACGCGAATCGAACCGACCGTATCGCCGCCCAAGGAGGCAGGAACGATACCTGCGGCTACGGCCGCGGCAGAACCACTTGAAGAACCACCCGTTACATGATCAAGCGCATAAGGATTCTTGACCTGTCCGTACCGCTCATTGTGCCCGGTCAACCCGTAAGACATCTCCACCAGATTGTTCTTGCCGAATACGATAGCGCCCGCTCGCTTGATGGCACGCACGGCATCGGCATCTTCCCTCGGCGTGAACCGAGCGAGACTTGCGAGTCCTAGGCTAGTGGGCAGGCCCGCGGTCAGATAGCTGTCCTTTACGCCCAGCGGCACGCCAAGAAGCGGGGCAGTCGCCCCCGCGGCCCGAGCATTATCGGCCTGATTTGCAGCCTCGAGGACCGCATTCTCATCGATCGTGATGAAGGAATTTAGGTCGGCCGCGCCTCGCGCCCGTTGCAGCAGAGCCGCAGCATAGGCTTCGGAGGTAAATTCCCCTGTCCGAATCCTCTTGGCCGCTTCGGTGAGCCCAAGCATGCTGAATTCAAGCGGCGCTGGCGGCACAACTTGCGCTGGAGAGGTGATCGCGTATCCCATAAATCCTCGCAAAACGTTGGATTCTGAACCGCTTAAGCATTGCGGCTCATTGCATTACAATCGTAATATAGAACATTACGACTGTAATGCAATGGGTAGAAGGACTTTTATCTGAAGCACCCCAATTTGTTGCGAAAGAGGATCTGCCGCGCGAACAGCTGCGGATGACCGCGCAAACGGCCTGTAACTCGCATTATGTAAAAATGCGCCTCGGCCGCACCGCCCGACTACTCGCATTATGGGAAGTCTGCTTCTGCATATCGACCAGCTAGGGATGAGACAGGCAAAGCGACGATGACGACGAGTAGCGTCACAACCACGAACCTGCAGGCCTAGCAAGCTAGGCCCGGCATCTAAATGATGTCGGACAAGATACGGGAATATTGCTGGTTTTTTGAAGACACTGTTCTCATTGTGTTCTATACTGGTACGATTTCCAAGATTTTTCTGCCCGGACCTTTCCGGGGGTCCCCATCAGATTTCGATCACCCCATAGGGAAGAAATATCGGCGTGTCAGTCGCCATCGCGCTGGTGATCGGTCACGTTGTTTAATCGGGAGGAAACTGCCTTGCAGTCACTTCGCTTCATCCACACCAGTGACATCCATCTCGACAGCCCCTTAAAGGGACTTGGCGGACAGCAAGGCTTGGCAGCTGAACGAATTCGCACGGCGACGCGCACCGCGTTCGAGAACCTTGTCAGCCAGGCCATCGAAGAGGAGATCGATTTCGTCATTATCGCCGGTGATCTCTATGACGGCGATTGGCGCGACTATCAGACCGGTCTCTTCTTTGTAAAGCAGATGGGTCGCCTGGCGCAGGCAAAGATCCCTGTGTTCTTGCTCCACGGCAATCACGATGCCGAAAGCCAGATCACCCGCAAGCTCACACTGCCGACCAATGTTAGCGTGTTTGCGGCGCGCAAGGCTGAGACCTTCCGGTTGCAGCATCTCAATGTCGCCCTGCATGGTCAGAGTTTCCGGCAACGCGACATCACTGACAATCTGGTCCCAGCTTACCCACCACCGATTTCTGGTTGTTTCAACATCGGCGTGCTGCACACCGCCTTGGGCGGCATGCCGGGACACGCGAACTATGCGCCATGCGGCATCGAAGATCTCATCAACAAGGGTTACGACTATTGGGCGCTCGGGCATGTGCACCAAGCCGCTATCCTCCACGAGCGGCCGCATATCGTGTTCTGCGGCAATCTCCAGGGCCGTCACATCCGTGAAATCGGCCCGAAAGGGGCCTGTCTGATCACGGTCGAGGACGGCCAAGTCGCGGAGATTTCGCCACTCCATGTCGATTGTGTGCGCTGGAGCCTCTTGCCGGTTTCCGTGCAACACTGCGGCGCTGTCGCCGACGCGGTCGATCGGATTCGGCAGGCCATCGAAGATGCCGTCGAACACGACGCGCAAGGACGCCTGCTCGCGTGCAGAATCGAGTTGACGGGCCAGACCAGATTGCACGGCGAACTGCTCGCGTCGGCAGATCACCTCCTTGCAGAGGCAAGGGCGGCAGCTCTCGGCTTGGGCGAGGACGTCGCATGGGTCGAGCGGTTGGTCGTTGCGACCGCGAGCCCCGAAACCGCAGCCTCGCGCAAAGATGCGCTGGGCGATCTGCAGCGTATCATCGAGAGTGCCGGCAGCGATGCCGAGTTGCAGGCGCGGCTCACCGCAGACCTTGGCGATCTCGTCCGCAAACTGCCACACGACGTCCGCGCGGAGGCCGACGACGCCGAGCTGAGAGCAGCCATCGATGGCAATATCGAAACTCTGATCAGCCAGGGGGGCGCCTATCTCAGCGCACGTCTCACAGCGGTAAAGGAGTAATCATGCGCATTCGTCAACTCGATCTGCTTCGATACGGTCACTTCACAGATGCCATCATCGATCTGCCGGCCGGTCAGCCGGACTTTCAGATGCTGCTCGGCGAAAATGAAGCCGGAAAGTCGACTGCGATGAACGGTGTCGAAGATCTGCTCTTCGGCATCCCAGGCAATTCGCCCCGCAATTTTGTGCACGAGTACAGCGCCATGCGCGTGGGCGCGCTGTTGGAGAAAGGCAGCGCTACGATCAAGATACGTCGCCGCAAGGGCAACAAGGACACGTTGCTCGGCGACGACGATATCCCTGCCCCCTCGGGCGACGGGGCACTTGCACCCTTTCTTGCCGGCGCGGATCGCCAATTTTACACACGGATGTTCAGCCTCGATCACGAGCGCTTGCGCCGCGGCGGCAAGGAAATCCTGCAAGCACAAGACGATGTCGGCCAGATGCTGTTCTCGGCGAGCACTGGGATCATGGGGCTGCGCGAAACACTCAAGGCCATGGAGCAGGAAGCCGACCTGCTTTGGGCCTCGCGTCGCGCGGCGCACCGCAAGTATTTCCAGGCAGAAGACCGGCTGAGAACCGCCGAGGCCTCTATGCGCGATAGCGTCGTGACGACGGCGAAATGGCAGTCCCTCAAGAGCGCGTTCGAGAAGGCCAATGATGCCTATGGCGTCATCGAACGCGAGATCGAGCTCAAATCGGCCGAGTTACGCAAACTTAACCGCGTTCGCCGGGTCAGCCGCAATGTGCGCAAGCGTGCGGAAACTCAAGGCGCTGTCGATGCGCTTGGCGAGGTTATCGCTTTTGATGCCGACGCTTCCAAGATTTTGGAGAAAGCCGAAAAGGACGAAGCGGCCGCAACGGCGCGAATCGCAACCCTTAGCGAGCAGATCGCCGCGCTTGAGGCGGAATGCGCGGGCCTGATTTTCGATGCTGCTTTGCTCGCACGGGCCCAAGACATCTGGCTGCTGCGCGATCGCCGCATTCAGGTGCGGGCCGGGAAAGCCGATCTCCCCAAACGACGGGCGGAATTGGCCGCCGCGGAAACGGCCCTGAATCGCCTGGCAGCCGAGCTTGAATGGAGCGGCGATATCGATCAGTTGATCGCTCGCATCCCTGCGAAGGCCAAGGTGGCAGTCCTTCGCGGGTTGCTCAACCGCCGCGGTGGCCAATCCGGCGCGTTAGAGAATGCCAAGGGCGCGGTGGCCGAGGCCGAGGAGAAGCTTGGCGAGATCGCGGCGGAAATCGATGCCCATGGGCCGGTGACGGATGTCTCCAAGCTTGCGACCGTCATCAAGGCCACACGCGAACTTGGCGACGTCGCCGGCCAGATTGCCGGTTCGAAGCGCGAGGAACAGGAGGCGCGGGCCGCGATTACGCGCTTGCTGAAGTCCCTGCGGCCGGCAGTCGCCGATGCTGCCATCTTGGAATCGGCGCTCGTTCCCCCGCTGGCTTCGGTTGAAGCCCATCGCGACGCCATTGGGAGCCTGGAAGAGCGACAGCGGGCCTGCCGCGAACGGTCCCGCAATGCCGAGCAGGAGCGCGCCCGGCGCCGCAAAGCCCATGAACGCATCGTCGCCGACGAGCATCTTGTGACGGCCGAGGAGCTTGAACGCTTGCGCGGCCGGCGCGACACCGGTTGGTCACTCATCCGGCGCCATCATGTAGAAGGGGTTGGAGTTTCCGAAGAGGAGATGGCGGCCTTCGGACCGCCAGACTCGTTGGCGCAGGAGTTCGAAGCCGCAATGCACGGTGCCGATTCTGCCGCGGACCGGCGCTTCGAGCACGCCGACGCTGCCGCACAGCTTGCAGTCATTGGCCGCCAGATTGGCGAGCAGGACGATCTGCTGGAATCCTTGGGTTTGGAGGAAGAGGCATTGGCGGAGGAGCGCGCAACACTGGATGCCACATGGGCGGCGTTGTGGTCCGGGAGTGCCATCTCGCCGCTAGATCCGGACGTGATGATCGAGTGGCTGCGCATGCGGTCCGAATTCCTGGACCTGAATGCGCGGCTATCGACGGCTGAGCGGCATACAGGCGTATGGCAACAGCGTGAGGATGAAGGCAGGCGTCTCATCATGGCCGAACTCGAGGCCTTGGGGTTTGCAACAGCTTTTCTCGTCGCCCAGCCGTTCCATCTCGTTATCGAGGCCGCCGCAGCACAGGAGCGCCGGCACGAAAGCGCCGCCAAGACCGCCCATGATCTCAACGAGGCGCACCGCAAAGCGGTGGCGGTGGTTGCGCGCAAGCGCAAAGATCTGGAGAGGGCCAAGACAGAGTGGACGGAGTGGACGAACGCGTGGCAAGCCGCCCTTCAGGCCCTGCAAATCGCCGGCACGGCCACGCCTGAGACGGCCGAAGCACAGATCGACGCCATTGATGAGATGCGTGAAACGGCATCGCGAATCAACGATCTGCGGCATGAACGTATCGAAAAGATCGAACGCGATGTGAAAGGGTTCGCGGCCGACGTTGCAGAGCTGGTGCAAGCCATCGCCCCGCATCTGAACGGCACCGATCCTGAAGAAGCCGTTCTGGAGCTTGATCGTCGGACCGCAGACGCGGAGCGCGTAAGGGACTTGAAGGCGGTGAAGGGCGCCGACATCGCCGGACTGCAGGAAAAGATTGATGAATGCCGTGAGGCGAGCGGTGAAGCGCGCGAGACCATCACACAGCTCCAGCAGAAGGCAGGTGTCGCATCAACCGATGACTTGTGGACTGTCATTCAGCGCTCCGACGAGATGCGCAAACTCAGCGCCGAGCTCGACCGGCTCACCATCTTGCTGGCACAGGATGGAGACGGGCTTTCGGTTGCGGAACTGAGCGCCGAGTGCTCGGGCGCCGACCTGGACGCCATCGCAGCCAAGGACCAGACGGTCACCGATGAAGTGCAGGAATTGCGTAATCGCCTGATGGAAGCGCGCGAGACGCGCAACACGGCCCGTCAAGGCTTCGACGCTATCGGGGGAGACGACCGGGCAGCGAGGGATGTCGCTGATCGGCAGGCAGCACTTGCCGAGATGACCGAGATCGCCGAACAGTATGTGCGCCTTCGCTCAGCGATCACATTGCTGCAATGGGCGCTCGATCGCTATCGGCGGGAAAAACAGGCGCCCATGCTCAAGCGCGCGGGCGAGCTGTTCGCCATCCTCACGTGCGGCTCCTTCCAAACCCTGCAGCTTGAATTTGACGAACACGACAATGCGCAGCTCGCGGGCCTGCGTCACGACGGCCGGCGAGTGCCGGTTGCCGGCATGAGCACGGGGACCGCGGACCAGCTCTACCTCGCGCTTCGGGTCGCCGCGATCGAGGACTATCTCGACCACGCCGCGCCAATGCCGTTCATCGCGGACGACCTTTTCATCAACTTCGATGCCAAGCGCGCGGCGGCAGGCTTCCGCGTCCTGGGTGAACTCGCCAAGAAGACCCAGGTGCTGTTCTTCACCCACCATGAACACCTGCTGGAGGTCGCGCAAAAAGCCTTTGGCGCCCCGGTCAGCAGCGTTACGCTGCCGCTTGCCCCAAGTCCGCCGCGTTCAGAGGCTGCCTAGCGCCCGGCATAAGACATTGATTATTATAACAAAATTGGCCAGAAAAAATTTTTGGGTCCAGCTTTCCGGGTACCCCCAATTTTTTCCGATCACCTCATGACGGGTGGGCCGTACGAATTGGACGCCCGGTTAGTCTCGCGCTGAAAGGGGGCGATATGGCACGTCCGTTGTTGAACAAGGTCCTGGCCCGTCCGCCGGGTATCGAAAGCAAGATCGATATTGCGCTGACCCAGGATTGGACAATACTTTCGCAGCGCGCGCGAGAGACCAATCCGCAGTCCGGCGACTTCCTGCCCCTGGAATGTCTGGTTCATCTTATCCGGGACGCCATCCGCCGCGGCCAAGACCGCGTCGCGAGCGTGCTCATGCCCCAGCTCCTCAATCGGGTCGAGGCCAATCTCGAACGCACCGTGCCCGACAGCCGGATGCGCGACGCCGAGTCGGTCCGGCAAGAGATTCTCAGCGCTCTGGCGATGATGTTCACCCAGGATGGTACTGACGGCCATGAGAACGAACTGGATTTTTATGAGTGCAAGTTTATGCGCGCGTTGCGCTGTCTTCGGATCGACCATGTGCGCAAGGCGCTGTCGAAGCGCAAGAATCTGACCGATCTGCCCGAAGGCACCGACGGCCAAGGCGAGCCAGCCTTTGATGACGAGATGCTGGCGCGGCTGTCGCGGATGGCGAGCATCGGCCCCTCGCAGGAAGATGCCCTCTATCTGCCGCAGATCATCGCCGCCCTAGATCGCCTACCCCCCGACCAAAAGCAGGCGGTCGTTCTGCGCCGCATCTACGGGCACGAAGAGCACGTGGCCGCGAAGATTGCAGGTGTGAAAGGCCGCACCATCCGCAACCGGCTGAGCCGCGCCGACAAGCAGCTCAAGACTTTGAAGGAGGACCTATGATCACTGCAGCTACCCAAACGTCCCTGCGAGACGCCATGTACGCCATGTCGCTGGCGAAGGCTGTTCCGGACGCTGAACTGCTCGACGAATTCGTGCGGCTCTATCCGCAGCATGCCCCCGCCCTCACCGAGTTCGCCATTGAACTTGCCATTGACTCGCTGATCGAACGGAGCGGCGAAGAGGATGTTCCTGCCGATCCCGACCGGATCAGCTCTGTGGTGTCGCGCGTCATGAGCCAGTTTGAAAACCAGCTCTATGAACGCCGGCAAGCACGTACGGCGACCTCGCCACCGCGCGCTGCCACGGCTTCCGTGGAAAATCCGTTCGCGGCGTTTGACCGGCAAGGATTCCGTGCGCTTGCATCACAACTCGACATAAACACCGTCTTCCTTTCGAAGCTTAGGGATAGGGCGTTAGAACCTGGTTCGATTCCAATGTCCTATTGCCGGCATCTCGCTGAGGAGACAGGTGAAGATGCAGAAGAAATGGTTGCGCACCTTTATGCGCCACAGCAGTCCATCGCCGCCGTCCGCCAACATTATAAGGCGGATGGAAAGCCCACCGCGACCGCACGACAAAGCTTCGAGGAAGCGGTGAGGACATCTGGATTAAGTGAGGAGCAGCAGCGCCGCCTACTCTCTTTTCGGGATTAGCAAATGGACTCCTTCGAATCCATCCGAAAGGCGGCGGAGGATCTGCACCAAAAGGTTGCGGGCGATGTGCCCCTAAAGCCTTTGGAGCTGGTCAATGCCGCAATCAAGCATCTCACGCTTGAATTGACATGGCTTCCAACGGGTGATCCTGCGCTCAAAGGTTCGCGCGCCGTCTTCGACGATCAAAGCGGCACGATATTTGCCGAGGATATTGGCACCGAGTCCCAGCGCGCACTCATTGTAGCGCACGAGATTGGACACGAATGCATACATGCGGGATCCATGGCCTGCAGTGCCGAGGACGTGGATCCATCGCGTTCCATGGAAGCCGCGCCGGTCGGCTTACAGCGCGTTGAGGATTATGGTGCGCATGAGCGCCGGGAGCTGCAAGCCAATGTGTTCGGGCGCTCATTGCTCTTTCCACGATCGCTGGCGCGGCGGATGTTCGTCGAACAGGCGCTCACAGCCTCCGATATCGCCAAACAACTGGATTTGCCCGAGCCGCTGGTGCGTCAGCAAATCCTTGACGTGATCCTTCTGCCACCTCCTCCTACAGAGCCGGATGCCGATAATCCCCCTGCCCGTTCCACTCGGCCGGACTTGGCGCAGGATCGCGCCGCTGCACATCGCGGCACGCCGTTTCAGCTTCAGGCCGGCCCAGGTACGGGCAAAACCAAGACATTAGTTAAGCGCATCCTCTCGCTGCTGGAGGAGGGAATTGATCCTGCCTCAATTCTTGTGCTGACCTTCTCCAATCGCGCCGCCGGTGAACTGGCCGAACGCGTCAGCGCTGCCGCGCCCGATAAGGCGCCGAAGATTTGGATCGGCACGTTTCATGCTTTTGGACTCGACCTCATCCGCCGATACTATGAAGAATTCAAACTTCCGCCCGACCCCGCACTATTTGATCGCAGCGACGCGATTGCGGTGCTGGAAGAAATTCTGCCGACCTTGCCCCTGGTTCATTATTGCAACCTCTGGGATCCCGCTCTGATCTTGAAAGAGATTTTGAGCGCAATTTCTCGCGCAAAGGACGAGCTTTACGACGACAAAGGCTATCTCACCCTCGCTCAGATGATGGCGAAGGATGCCGGCGACGATGAAGACAAGCAGATCGCCGCGCAGAAATGTCTGGAGATTGCGGCCGTCTACGAACGTTACGAGCGTGCCAAGGCCGATCACAAGGCCGTAGATTTTGGCGACTTGATTATGGCACCCACGCGCCTGCTGGAGGAAAACAAGACCATCCAAGCGGCAGTTCAGCTGCGCCATCGCCATGTCCTGGTCGATGAATACCAGGACGTCAATCGGGCGAGCGTACGCCTTGTGAAAGCCATCGCCGGTAACGGTAATCGCCTTTGGGTCGTGGGTGATGCCCGACAATCGATCTACCGGTTTCGTGGGGCATCCTCTGCCAACATGGCGGGCTTTGAGTCCGAGTTCCCCAAGGCCGATATCGATCAACTTGGCGTCAGCTACCGCTCGACCCAGCAGATCATCGATGCGTTCAGCATTTTCGCGCCAGACATGGGGGCTTCCAAAGGCATGCTGGCGCTCAAGCTTACCCCGGACCGCGGCAACGGTCCGGAGGGGCTTGATCTGCGCGGGTTCGATCAAGATGAAGATGAAGATGAAGGCATTGCCGCCGCCATCCGGGAATTGGAAGCCCAGGGCGTGCGTCTGCGGGACCAGGCGGTTCTTTGCCGTTCGAATCGGCGGCTGGGTGAAATCGCTGCCGCACTCGAGGCGCGCAACATTCCGGTTCTGCATTTGGGAAGTCTGTTTGAGCGAGACGAAATCCGCGATCTTTTGGCGCTCATGAGCCTGGCGGTCGACCCTTTTGGGGATGCGCTGGTTCGGGTGGGAACTCTGCCGCGATACGGTGTTTCGCTTCAGGACGTTCACGCGGCTCTAGGCTACTTGCGTGATGATCGGAAACGCTCGCTGGAGCGGCTAGGCGACCTCGCTGCCCTGCCTGGTCTGTCCAATGAGAGCGCCGATGGTTTCCGACGGCTTGCAACCGACCTACAGGGGCTCCTCCCTCACAGCCAGCCATGGGAGTTTCTTTCGACCTACCTGCTCGACCGCACCGACCTCGGTCGTACCATGGCAGGCGCCACGACCGTGCCGGCGCGTATGCGCAATGTCGCGGTCTGGCAATTTCTGAATTTCTTGCGCGACCATAGCCCAGTCGGGTTCGGCCTTCCGATTCAGCGATCTCTGGATCGCGTCCGCCAGCTCGTGCTGCTCGCGGAAGAGCGCGATCTGCGCCAGGTGCCAGCTCCAGCCCTGCATATGGACGCCGTCCGGCTCATGACGGTGCATGGTAGTAAGGGCCTTGAGTTTGAGGCCGTTCATGTGCCTGGACTCGCGACCAGAAGCTTCCCGACTTCCTATACGGGCCAGCGCTGCCCGCCGCCGATCGGCTTAATTGCTGGGGCGGAAGGCAGTGTTTCCGACGAAGCCAAACGCTCCCACGCCATGGAAGAAGAGTGTCTTTTCTTCGTGGCAATGTCGCGCGCGCGCACCTATTTGCGGCTGTACCAGCCCCGTTTTTCCCCAAATGGCGACAGGCGTTCTTCGTCCAAACTTCTGACCAAGCCCCTATTGCGGCTGGTGCACGAAACGAAATCTCCACCCGCCCTCCCTTTGCCGCCGGATGCTCCGCGACCGCAGCTTATCGATATCACTTACGGGCCCAGCTGGAGCATTTCCGACCAGCGGCTTGAACTCTACCAAAAATGCCCGCGCCGCTTTTTCTATACACATATCCTGGGACTGGGTGGGGCCCGTAAGGCGACAGCATTCGCGCGAACACATGACTGCCTTTATGAGTTGATCCGCTGGATGTCGCGGGCGCGCCTGGAGGGCGATCCCACCGAGGCCGAGGCAGAAGCAGCTTTTGAGTCGATCTGGCAGGATCGCGGTCCCAAAGATCACGCCTATGCCGGCGATTACCGGCGGCTTGCCTCGCGCCTGGTCGGTGCGCTGGTCCGTTCCGGCGCCGGGCGACGATTCCGAAAGACGGAGCCCCTTGCGATCGACTTCCCCAATGGCCGTGTCGTGGTCGAACCGAACGAGCGTGCCGAGATGCTGGACGGCAAGGTCGTGCTGCGGCGGGTACGCACCGGCTACCGGACCAAGGAAGAGTATGACGGGCTTGAATACACGCTCTATCGGCTGGCTGGCGAGGTGCACTTCAAGGGCGGGTTCGTGGTGGAGGCCTTGCACCTGACCGACGGCGTCATGGAGTTTGTTGAGATCAGTGATGAAAAGTTCGGCAACCGGCGTGACAAGACGCAGACAATGCTCTCCGGCATCAGTGCCGGGAAGTTTCCGCCCGAGATCAACTCGGTAACCTGTCCGCGCTGCCCGCATTTTTTCATCTGTCCGGCAGCGCCGAAGGGGCGTCTGGTGCTTTCTTAAAAAAAATCGCTCTGCGCCTTTCCGGGTCCTCCCCGTTTTTTCCGATCACCTTTTGAAGGGACGGAGAAAGGCAAAGGCGCCGCACTCCTGATCCCCGCAAGGAGTGCTGCACATGAGTTCAATCGATGTCTTCTACCAGGGCGAAGGAATCCGCGAGATCGAGCATTTCGAGGCCTCGCCGGAACACAGCTTCGCCGCCGTCAAGATCGCGATCATCGAGAAACACGGTCTCGACAAGGAGACCCGCATCTATCTCGAAGACCGCGAGGAGCCGGTGGATGAGAGCCACCTGCTCGGCCAGCATGCCGGCCAGGCCGGCATCAAGGCCCACCTGCACCGCTGCCGCCATGTCGAAGTGAGCGTGACCTTCAACGGCGAGACCGTGGACCACCGCTTTGGTCCCGGCACGACCGTGGCGCGGGTCAAGACCTGGGCAGCCGAGCATAAGTTCGGCATGACCCCGCAGGAAGCGGGCGAGCACGTGTTGCAGATTGCGGGCACCAAGGACAGGCCCGACCCGGGCACGCATCTTGGCACGCTTGCTTCCTGCCCGGCGTGCAAGGTCGCCTTCGATTTGGTGCCGAACGAGCGCGTCAACGGCTAAGGAGTGGAATGATGACCCTTCCGGATGAGCGGGCTTTCCGTGCTGACGTCGGAAAGCCCGCCTTCCGCCTCGCCAAGGCGGAAGGCCGCTGGCACCTCGTCGGTATCGCCTGGCCCCACGTGCTGATCGCCGTCACCGCGGCCGACGGCTGCGCCTATGTGCTGCGTTTCAACTGCGCCGGCTATCCGCAGCAGCCGCCGACTGCCGGCCCCTGGGATCCCGGCATGAATGCGGTCCTGCCCGCGGCGCGCTGGCCGCGCAGCAAGGGCGGGCGGCTCGGCACGGTATTTCGCCCCGACTGGAAAGGCGGTACGGCGCTGTACCTGCCCTGCGATCGCGAAAGCATCGTTGGCCATGACAACTGGCGGCACGAACTGGCCTCGAAAATCTGGCGCCCCACCGATGGCATCAACCAATACCTGGAGCTTGTTCATGAACTTCTCAATTGCGCAGACTATTGCTCGCCTGTGGGCGCCGCGGCATGAGATCTCCTGCTCATGGTTTCTCTGGCAGCGCCTGTGCGCGAAGCTGCGCGAACGCGGCAGGAACGCGACCCGAGAAAGCGGCGCGTTCCTGCTCGGTTACCGTGCGGAGGGCCGCGCCCGCATCACCGACTTCATCCTGTACGACGATCTCGATCCGCACGCGCTCGATAGCGGCATTGTGCATTTCGACGGCCGGTATTTCGGGATGCTGTGGGACATCTGCAAGCAGCGCGGCATGAGCGTCGTCGCCGACGTGCATGTGCATCCCGGCGGCGCCGGACAGAGCGGTTCAGATCGCGATCATCCGATGATCTCGCGCGCCGGCCACATCGCGCTGATCCTGCCCGATTTCGCGCGCCCTCCCGCGGCGCTGGAGTCGGTGGGCATCTACCGCTATCTGGGCGGCAAGCGCTGGCACACCGTGCCGGCCGCGGGCCGCCCCATCTTCTTCCACATCGGATTGTGAGGCCGCCATGACCGCATTTACCCCCGCCGACAAACTGCACCGCTTGGTCAAGCAAGCGCTCGACAGCGGCGCCGCCGCAAGCATCGCCGAAGCCGAAGCTCTTTTCGCCGGGTATCGCCTTGCGCTGCGCATCGATAAGGAGGCAGCGCAAGACAGGCATCACCAAGCTGCCCTCCTTACCGCCGTCGCGCTCGCGCGACGCGTCTTTCTGGGCGGCGTGAGCGTGGCGCCCCTGCCCGACGCGCCGCTGGCCGTCCCACTTCCTTTCGGCGCCACGCTCGCGGAAGCGATCGTGAGACTGGGCGCCAGCATTGGGGAACCGGGCGCCGGTACACCGGTGATCGAGATCGGCGCCGCACCGTCCGCGCGCCGCGCGCCCTTTCATGTGCGGGCCGTATTCGCCGGCTGGCGCGGCGGGATCGTTCCCGCGCCGGCCGAGACAGCCCCTGCCCCGGCGCCGGTCATGGCGCTGGCGCCGATGCTCGCGGCCGCGCTGGCGGTAAATGAAGCTTTTCTTTATGTCTCCGGCCACCTCGGTGTCGCAGGACGCCGTGCCGTCGGCCTCTCGCTCTGGGATCCTGCGCCCGCCAGTGATTGGCTTGGCAATGTCAACGAGCCGGGACTCTCGCTCCTGCCCTCGCGGCTGTGGCTTATCGGTCTTGGCCATCTGGGTCAGGCCTATCTTTGGGCGCTCGGGCTCTTGCCCTTCGCTCACCCGCAAGACCTCGGTCTGGTCCTGCAAGATATCGATATCATCACGCCCTCGACCGAAAGCACTTCAATCTTGAGCGACTCTACGCTCACCAATGTCAAGAAGACGCGCGCCATGGCCGCCTGGGCCGAACGCCGGGGCTTTTCGACGGTTATCCACGAGCGCCTTTTCGACTCTTCCTTTCGACGCCAAAACAGCGAGCCCACCGTCGCCTTGTGCGGGCTTGATAACGCCTTGGGACGTCAGGCGCTCGATCAAGTGGGATTCGATTTTGTGGTGGAGGCTGGGCTAGGCCGCGGTCACCGGGACTTCCGGGCGGTCCGTCTGCATACGCTTCCCGCGTCGCGGCCGGCGGCAGAGATTTGGCGCGGCGTGCAGGGCGACGATCAGGTTGAAGATCGCGCCGCGTACAAAGATATGCTCGCGAGGGGTGCGCTTGATCGCTGTGGCGTCACGCTGCTCGCCGGCAAGGCCGTGGGCGCGCCGTTTGTTGGCGCTGTAGCCGCGACCTTGGCCTTGAGCGAGGTATTGCGTCTCCTACACGGTGGCTCCATCTATGAGCTTATCGACCTCGATCTTAATGCGATCGAATACCGTAACACGGTCCTGGCGCAACGGGATTTCAGCGCGTTCAACCCGGGTTATGTTGTCGTCTGAACTGGTCTTTCTATATTTAGCTTTAGTTATGCTGTAGGAGCGCCCGGGAGCTTTTTAATCAGATGAGCGACAGAAGCTGCCGACCAGGTTGGCTTGCCAGCCGGGGTCTTGATCTTCATGGCCTCCAGCCGCCTACCTATACCACGCAGCGACACGCCGGGATTGGTCAAAGCCAGTCCCTGTACCAGCAGAGCAAGCTCCTCGCTGCGCCGGCGGCCCGGCCGCGGCGCCTTTCCGAGCACCTTGCGGTCGACCATCCCCTCGCCCACTAGCCGCCGGACGCTGCGGGTCAGGCGCTCCACGGTCCAGATCACACCCGTAGCCCTAGACACCGCCTCAGCAACCTTGGGCCAGGGCGTTCTCGGCCTGAGATTCAGGACCGTCGGTATGAAGGTGTCCATATTGTCGATCAGCTGGGTCACATGGGTTTCGTCCCGGGCGAGGACGATCTTCTTGATCACATCCTTGTCGCCCGCCTTGAGCCGGGGATTGCCGAAGACAACGCCCCGCTTTTTGGCGGCCGCAATTCCAGAATTGATGCGGGCGGTTATGCGCTTTCGCTCGAATTCGGCGAATGACCCCAACTGCTGCATCATCAGCTGGCCCTCGTCGGTTCGCATATCGAACCCTTCAGCCAGGGACTTAAAGGCGATACCCCTCCCCTCCAGATTTTCCATGATCTGAAGTAGGTGGATCAGAGACCGCCCCAGCCGCTCTAGGCGAGCGACAACCAGGGTGTCGCCTTCGCGGAGCTCCTTAAGGGCGCGGGCCAGTTCTAGCCTGTCGCGATTGGCGCCGGACTCCTGCTCGAAGAAGACTAGATCGCAGGGGACGGCGTGCAGGGCTGCCTTCTGCGCTTTGCCATGCAGATCGTCGGTCGAAACACGAGCGTAGCCGATCTGGCGGCCCATGGCCCCTGCCCTTTCCGAATTTTCGACATCCTGGGCTGGCGCGCCGTACCTGTCAAATATCTGAAGTTAACACCAAGCAGGTGTATAATGATGTCATGTCTCGATAGACATTATCGGCCTCCGTTGAGCGTTGAGGGACCGAGCATGACTATGGACCGATCATCGGAACATCGAAAGATTGCAGTTCCTTCCAGACCACATAATACCTGCCAGAGTCATCGGTGCTGTCCACGTAAAGCGCTATAAGTAAATCCGATTGGCGATACCTAACAGACCGCAACAAGTAAAAGTGCCCCGCCGAAATGGGTGCAACGCTGGCTATAGTTACATTCCCAACTTTGAACCCCCGTGATTGTTGAGCGGCGCGAGCTTCCGTTTCTGTGGTCGGCGGTCTGAACGACCATAGGTAGCGCCACGCCTCCTTCTTTTCGTTGACCCAATCGGGTGGAGCTTGAGTAAAAGACGAAAGAATTTTGGTAGACGCAACATTACCAAAGTCGATGACATAGCCAAAATCCATTCCGACAAATCCAACTGAGAATGAGCCGTTACTGGCATTGACGTCCGACCCGTAGCCGTAGTCGTGCTTCTTTGATACGAAATTATAGTAGGTGCCGCCGCCCCTCATTCCGAGCTTCTCGAGTGCACTCCCATCTGCATGGAGTGCAACAACTCCAGCAGAGCCGCTTTCCGCTAAAGTAGCGAATTTGGCATAGATATTCTTGGGAACAGCCAATGCCGAATTAATCTGATCCTGAATCGTGGTTTGTATATCGACTGGAGGTTTTGGCGGAGAATCTAGGATGCTAAGAAGCAGAAGTACGACAACGAACACTCCGAAACCCCCGGCCGCAGATATTTGGATCGGATTGTGTAATCCAAACGGCAAAGGAATCGCGCCCTTTGCTACGGCGCTTCCTCCAATAAACGCCGCGCTTGCGGCCATACAGAATGCTACCCAAACATGAAATATGACCTGTTTAGAGGGTGGCAGATCGGGACCTAGGAGTAAGTAGGACAGCGAGGCGAACGTTGCGACCGCGAAAAACAGACCGGCAATGAGAACCCCACGGGGAACAGGAGGCGCAGGATTGCTCTGCTGCTCAACAAAGCCGATGCGAGACTTGCGCATATCTTCAATCCCTATCTTTATGTTTTTGAACGCCGGGTTTCTCCAAACTTTCGGGTCTAGCCAACCTTGCCCTTTGATGAAGCACGAATTCGAGAGAGCAGGGTCTAAGTGAGAAATTGCGATACTTGCATTGCTCCACAATTGCGCGAGCTCGTGCTCCTTGTCCGCGCTGTACATTTGCGGCGACGACTTCAATTTTTGCAGATAATCGACGGTCTCGTTGAGGGCCAAATCAAACTTCGCCAGAGCTTCGGGAAATTCGGGTCGGCTGCGAACTGATTCCGGGACCGTCCGTAACCGCGAGCCACCTCGGAAGATTTCCACGATCTCGGTACCAGCGGCAACCGCCCCTGTTGACAAAATATTTGCCATCCGTTGCCCCAATACCGAACGAGTGCTGGCAATTTATGCGCTAGGAAAGGCTGGGGGCCAATCCCATTGGATCGTTCTTCACATCGCAAGATGCGCAAAGCATACCGGTTCTGGACGCCCTTGGACTTAACCAAAGCTTCGCAGCGGCTAATGGGTTGGAATAACTACGGAAAACACAAACCTGTTGCGTCGCGCTGTCTCTGCTTTTGTGAATAGCTCGCTCTATCGTACGGTTTTTTTCCAATAAATCGGTGGAAACGCCGGCTTAAGCCAGAGCGTCGGCATTGCTCCATTGGCAACCGGTCAGGCCGACAGCAGATGCAGTCGCTCCTGCTCCCCCCAAACTTGCGGGAGGGCCTGCACCATACGGGTGACCGTCAGGCCCGCCGGCATGGCGTCATCAATGATGGCTTGCGCCAAACGCGGCGAAACAAACGCCAGTTGAATCATGGCGCGCACGTGCCGCTCCGTGCAGGCTTCCTGTTTGGCGACCTCCCGCAACGTGCCACCCATCATGAGGTGGTCTAACCATCCTCGCGCTTTGCCGATGGCGGTTAGCACCGCCTCCTTGGCCCTCGGATCACCTTCCCGACCCAACGTTGGCACTGTGGAAGCGGGCGCGGCGACCACGCCTTTGTTGGCCCGAAACGGTTTCTTGGACCACGGCAGGCTGACAATCTGTCGGGACTGGGAGGTTTGCCCGTCATCGCTGCCGGACCCTGCCGCACTATCGCCTGCAGCCGCCAGCTCGACACCTATAGAGTCCGGCTGGACGGTGATCTTGGCGATCTCGGCCTCGATCGGGCTACGCAGATCGCCTTGGTGGTGTCGGCAGCGGTGGCGGAGGAAGGTCTCGATCACAGCCTCAATGTCGGGCGCGGGGACCCGAAACACCTTCCCGGCCTGGCCTTTACGGGACTGCAGCACGGCTTGGGAGATGTAATAGCGGTAGCGCACGCCCTTCTTGCGGCTGTGGGAGGGCGTCATGCGATTGCCGGCGCTGTCGAACATCAGGCCCGTCAGCAGGAAGGACGAAGCCTTGGCCGTGGATTTCCGGGTGACGGTGTTGGCGAGGAAGGAAGCCTGAACGGCATCGAAGGTGGCGCGGTCGATGATGGGCTGATGCTCGCCCGGGTAGATCTGGCCTTGGTGCAGGATCTCCCCCACGTAGCAGCGGTTCTTGAGGAAGTAGGCCAAAGCGCCGACACCATAGGCTACCCCTCCCCGTTTCCTGCCGCTGGCCAGGGTCTGAACCTTGGTTTTCATTGCCAGCCGGTTCATTTCCTCCAGCAGCCGGCCAATCGAGCCAAACTCCAGGTATCTCTGGAACATCCACCGCACCCGCTCGGCCTCTTCCGGCACGATGACCAGCTTCTTGTCCTTGTTGGTGTAACCCAGCGGGATATTGCCCCCCATGAAGAGGCCCTTCTTCTTGGAGGCGGCGATCTTGTCCTTGACCCGCTCCCCGATCACCTCCCGCTCGAATTGGGCAAAGGAGAGAAGGACATTCAAAGTGAGCCTACCCATGCTGGTGGTGGTGTTGAAGGACTGGGTGACTGAGACAAAGGACACGCCGTGCCTGTCAAATAACTCCACGAGCTTCGCGAAATCCGTCAGCGAACGGGTCAGCCGGTCCACCTTGTAGACCACCACATTGTCCACCCGGCCCGCGGCGATATCGCCCAGCAGGCGCTGGAGATCCGGCCGGTCCAGGGAGGCGCCTGAGATGCCGCCATCGTCGTAAGCGTCGGGGATCAGCTGCCAGCCTTCATGCAGCTGGCTCTTGATGTAGGCCTCGCAGGCCTCCCTCTGGGCGTGGAGGGAGTTGAACTCCAGATCCAGGTTATGCTCGGTGGATTTGCGGGTGTAGATAGCGCAGCGGACGGTCTTGGGCTTCACGCCGCCCTCTCCTGCCGCGGGTTGCCGCCCTTCCCGCCCCCGCCTTCCCTAAGGCCAAAGAACCGAGGCCCGTTCCAGTTGCTGCCGGTGATGACCCGGGCTATGGCCGTCAGGCTCGACCAGGTCTTTTCCTGCCAGACGAAGCCGTCCGGCGCGATGGTGACGGTATGGCGGGTGCCGCCGAACTCCCGCACCAGGACCGTGCCGGCCTTCAGCCGCTGGCAGCGCGCATCACCCGGCTTCTTCTGCCCATAGGCCTGCAACAGCCGCAGTGCCGCCTTGTCGTGGCCGCCAAAGACCTTTTCCTGGATGCGCCAAGAAAGGGTCCGTAGCAGCAGCTCCGGCCACAGGCCCTTGGGCGGATCGCGGCGGAATTCCGCGGCCCAGGCGGCCTTTAGCTGCTTCAGGGGTAGGCCCCCAAGCCGCTCAATCTCAGCCGCCATTGCTTCTGGCGCTATGGACTGGGCGGATTTCTTCGAAGCATTTCGCATGCCCCGAACCACGCTCCATTCGCCCCCGAAGTCCAGTCGGATTCGATGTCGCAGTGCGACATTGCACCAGTGCGGCCCCACTAGGCGACGCAATAAATCGCGATCCCAATGACGACTGTAAATAGGGACGACCGTAGCATGGGCCACCCGCGCAAGAACCGGGGGTCGTGACCATTACTGTACGCTTTCGCGCGCCCATTGGATTTGCGCTCGAGCCACGGGACCAGATGAAACTTGCTGTTTGTATAGCAGTGACATTGCGCGCCTCCTGGGCCTCCAGCAACCGGCATGCATTCCCGCTCCGACAAAGGCCGAGTTAGCTATAGCTCGGTCCGGATGCTTCCTTAACCAACCCGCCTAATTGCAAGCGAAATCGTTCACGGCCACGGGATGACAATATTCAGGCCAACCACGCGCGCGCCAATATTCTACAAAACGGGCCTTCCGCACGAACGCCTTGAACCGCTCCGTCTTGCGCAGCGCCGCGCTGGGAGGCGCCCAAGGATCGCGAAATATCCCGCCATAGTAACCGGCGTCGATTTCACGTTCGACGAAATCCAGCGACCGACCTTCCGCGCCGATGAATAGATAGACGAAGCTCAAACTTGCCGGCAAAGCGGGAAGGGAATCCGGCGTGCTCGCTTTCGCCGGGGCCGAGCGCAGCAGTTGCGCCGCCTCCTCTGCAGACTTGGCGTAACCGGGTGCCGGAAAGTCCGTACGGGAGGTAAGTATCATGTCGGCGGCCTGCGCGTAGTGGCCCTGCGTCGCCAAAATCTTGGCCTGCCTCAAACGGAAGTTGCCGTTGGGAGCTACGGAATTTCCTATTCGGATCGCCTCATCATTCCTTCCCAGGGTCCACAAAAGGTCGGCGGCCCGTTGACGATAGACCGGTACGAATGGCTCCTGGGCCAAGATATGATTCTGTACCTGCAACGCTTCTTTTATCCGGCCCGTTGCCGCCAGCAGATAACCATAGCTGTACAGAATATCCGGATTGTTGGGGTCGAGCGCCAGGGCCCGCTTTTCGTAATCTTCGCCGGCCGCCCAGTTTCCCTGGTGCGCTTCAAGATCGGCGAGTGCATCATAGGCCATGGCATTGCGCGGATCCAGGCGGACGGCTTGGCGCGCAGCTTTCTCCAATTGGTCATATACAAGTTGAACAAAGCGGCGCGTTTCTTGCGGCGATCCCATACCAATCGCTTCCACGAACCGATTATAGGCAACCGGATTTCCATAGGCCTTTGCCAACAGCGCCCAGGCCGGCGCATAGCCGGGATCGCGTGCAACCACAGCTTTGAGGGTTGTCTCCATTTCGGGGATTTTGCGCGCCCGGAAAAGCGCGACGGCGCGGAGATAATCCTGGTAGGATTGGGTGTCCGCGGTGCGGTTGGAAATTAGGCTCTCGCCCCGTTTGAGACCAAGCGGAACTTGCAGCGCGCCGGCAATGGCGGTCGCGATACTCTCTTGTACGGCGAAAATGTCCGTAAGTTTGCGATCGTAGCTTTCGGTCCAAAGATGGGTTCCATCGGTAGCCTTAATGAGCTGAGCGGTGATGCGGACCTGGTTGCCGGCCTTGCGCACCGAACCCTCGATCAGGTTATTCGCGCCCAATGCCTCGCCGATGGCGCGCATGTCCCGGTTCTCACCTTTGAACTGGAAAGCCGAAGTGCGTCCGATCACCGCCAACCCTGGCACCTTGGCCAGCGCCGAAGTGATTTCTTCGGTGATGCCGTCGGAAAAGAACTCCTGATCCTTGTCTGGTGATAGGTTGAGGAAGGGCAATACCGCCACCGATATTCCGGAAGGCTTGGAGAGGGGGTGAGCTATGATGGCTTGCGGTCTGGGATACAACCAGAATACCAATGCAAGCGTCGCCGCCAAGACAGCTGCCGCGGTGGCCATGAGGGTCCGCTTGTGCATGGGCACGCGGCGCGGCAACGGCCACCCTCCGTCCTCACGCTCAAGATGCAAGATGTTTTCATCCCGGACGCCTGTCTGCGCTAAGTGAGCAAGTCCCTTGGCCAATTCGGCGAGCCTCGCCTCGGTGTTCTCGAAGGCGTTGATCCAGTTACGGGATGCCAGCTCATAGAGAAAAGGCCCGCTGGGCTCGATATTCTCCAGCCGAACAGGAATGATCAGCTTTTTCTTCAGAACCGCCGCGGCCAGTTCCTTGGCAATATCGCTAGATTGGGCGGCGTTTTCGGAAAAAAGCAGGACGAAGATTTTGCTGTCTTCCAGGGCCTTGGCAGTGGCGAGACGCCAGTCTTCGCCCGCGCCAACATGAGCGTCATACCAGGACGCGGTGCCTTGGGCCGTCAGCTGGGTATGCAGCAACTCCGCCCAGGCCCTGTCCGCGCGCCGGTAGCTGATGAATATCTCGCCCGCCATCGGGCCCCCAGAGCCAATACCTGATACCATTGAGCCAGACGGACACCCCACTGGCAACAGCACGCCATCGGGGAAGAAATCTACATTATTTCAACGTTCTAGTCGGTCCCTTGAACTCAGATGAGCACGGGTCGATTCGACCCGCCGAGGGGAACAACGGCCAGGCGAACTTTGCGGCGCATTCCGCATACGCCGACCCAGGCTACGTTCGCGCTCAATCTCAGTTGGATTCGATGTCGCAGCGCGGGGAGCCGATAGGCTAGTATGTTACCTACGGAGGGAGCATGGCCGACATCTTCATCTCATACGCGCGTGAAGACGTGGCCTGGGTCGAAAAACTCAACCGCGCGCTCGAAGCCCAAGGCTATAGCGTTTGGTGGGACCGAAACCTCGCCACTGGCGTCCGCTATCTCAAGGAAACAGAGGCCCAGCTGCGCGAAGCCCGGGCAACGATCGTTGTCTGGTCGAAAATATCGATCGATTCGCACTGGGTTGTTGATGAGGCCGCCCTCGCGCGCGACCTTGGCCGCCTGGTGCCTATCTCAAAAGACGGCACCATGCCGCCACTGGGGTTCGGCCAGTATCAGGCAACCGATTTCTCGCACTGGAATGGCGGCGCCGGCGAACCCCTGCCGGTTCTGCTGAAAGCCCTCGCCGAACGAACGCAACTTGCAGAGCGTGCCGTAGCCCCGAAGCGCCCTGTGGCAGCGCCGGACAGGCGTGTCCCGATCGCGATCGCGGGCGGCTTGCTTTTACTATTAATGGCTGCCGGGGCTTGGTGGTGGCTTCGACCGCCCCCTGCGACGGCGCACAGCATGTTGGTGCGCCTGGCCGGGTTCCAACTTCTGTCTCCGGACTTGCCTGCAACCACTGGCGATACTGTGAATGCCGAGATTGCTGCGGCGTTCAACGCCGTGGGAGTCGTCGGTGTTTCGACGGCATCAGCCCCAGCGTCCGGCGCAGCGCCCGCCTATGCATTAGGCGGGACAATCCGGCGAGACGGTCAGACGATCCGTGTCATCACCCACCTGACGAACGAGCGATCCGGCGAGACCATATGGAGCGATAACTTCAACTATGACGGAAATGAGCTCTCAAAGGTACCACGCCACATCGCCGTGGATGCCGGTAATGTGGTCCGCTGCGGACTGTTCGGAGCCTCCACCTATCGCGAGCCGCTGCCTGACGGAGTCCTCAGGGATTATATGCAATTCTGCCAGGGGCATTGGGACCCCAATCTGACGGAGGGACGCAAGGCCTTGATACCGGCGCAGCGGGTGGTTGCCGCCGTTCCAGAATTCTCCTGGGGTTGGGCGGCGGTCGCCGGCGCATACTGGAAAGTCGCAAACAGTTCGCCCAATGGTCAGCTCGCCGAGCAGGCCCGCGCCAGCGGGCGTCAGGCAGCCGACCACGCGGTAGCCATCGACGCCCAGAACAGTGAAGCGTTGTACATCAAAGCCATGCTGGTTAATTGGCACGATTGGCTCGGCCGGGAAAATCTGTTGAAGCGCGCGGTCGCGGCCAAGCGGCTGGATTGCGGCTGCGAATATCACCAATATGGTTGGGTGCTGCTGAATGTCGGACGGGTCGCCGAGGCGGTTGAACGCTTGCGGCAAGCCGACGACATGCTCGCGCTCTACGTCTATACCTCTCTTTATCTGGCCAATGCGCTCGTTGCCGCAGGTAATGTGGAAGAGGCGAAGACCTATTTCAATGCGGCCATCGACCTCGCGCCAGATTCCACCTTTGCGAAGCAAATGATGGCGAACAAGGCGACGGCGACTGGCGACGCCGAAGCTCTGCGCGATCCCGACTTGCCGATTTCCGCGGAGCTGCGCAACGCATTGCAAAAGGCCTATGCTGCCGCGGCATCAGGAAACGCCGAAGAGAAGGCGGAAGCCGCCAAGACACTTTTGGCCTTGCCGCAAGACCAGCAGGGCCCCGCTGTCGCGAGACTGCTCGCAAAGTTCGGCGCGACGCACGAGGCTTTCCAGCTTGCGGTCCGGTTGGCGACCAAATACTTCCCCGGGCCGTCGCTATTTTGGTATCGCGACATGCGCGCAACCTTGAACGATCCAGGCTTTCCGGCGGAGGCTGCACAACTTGGTCTCATGAACTATTGGAAGACCACCCACACCAGGCCCGATGTCTGTCATGAAAAAGACCCGCCGCCCTTCTGCCACATGATTTGATCGGCTCCCGGACTCAACTTAACGTCCGCTTGCTCAAGCAATCCCGACCTCCAAATGGCCTGCCGTCTTCACGAGCGACTGAAAGGCTGGCGCGCCCGCGCCTGTTTTTCCACTGGTCGTGTTCGTGCGCCGCTCGCGCGGAGGCTCGAACCGATCGCTTGAAGCGCGCGACCATCGGTGCGATCAGCGTGGATGGTCCGATGGCTTGACCTGTCTCACCAGGTTGGCTCTCGGCATAGGTCGCGGCTACGCCCCCGAGGCGCGGTGCTACAACCGCCATTTCGAGTTAGGGCTTCAGACAGACCGGATTTAGGCTCCGACGGCTCCGCCAGTCGCGCTTCCCAAAGTGGACGCCCCGAACGTCCGCAACAAGAACCGACTCCTCTTTGAGAAAGCTGCGGTGCGACGTCCGTTTGGGTCATAAGCGGACTCTCAGCCGATGTCCGCTTTGCGCCAAAAGCGGTCATTCCTCGGGTCGATATCTCAGACTGGGGTCGTTCGGTGGCCGGGTCTGATTGTCTGATCAGCGGCCTCGAGCTGCTGCCTTGGCGGCGGCGCGGCAATCGTAAGGCAAGCCAGGCTCTGCGCAGAAGTCGGGCCATTTGCCCGTCTTCTCCCAGGCAGCCACCAGCCCGACCTTTGCTGCCAGTGGCATGAAGCGCGGGTCGCGTCGCATGCCGGCCGCGGGTAACCGAAACAGAATTTTCCGCGTGATGGTCAGCCCCTGGCGGGGATCGTTCGGCCGCAGCAGCGTCCCGGCAAGGGTGAAAGCGCCATCCAGATCGCCGAGCCTGGCGATCATCTGCAGGCCCTCGTTGGGGGGGATATCGCCCGCCGCGATGGCGGAATTGATGGTTTTGGCGGCGGCGGCCTTTGCGGCGGGTGTGCCTCGCTTCAGCGCATCCAGAAACGTCCGGCGGGCCGTGGTCCCGTCCGCCACGTTGGCGGGAATGTTTTGCTTGGCATCCAGCATCGCGCGGGCTTCGTCCACATGCCCAAAGTTAGCCAGGATGTAAAAACGGGCCAGCCATAGCACGAGGTTTGATGGTTCAATCATGGCGGCGCGATTGATAAGGTCCAGTCCTTCGGCGACATGGCCCGTTTCCACCTGCGCCAGTGCCAGGTTTGCCTTATATGGCTGCGAATGAGGGGAAAGCAGCTGCCCCCTGATATAAAATTCCAGCGCCTCCCTGAGCCGTCCCACGGCGGTGAGCTCATCGGCGAGGTTGTTTTGCGCGCCCGCATTGTTCGGCGCGGCTGCCATAGCCCGGCGATACAGCGCCTCCCGTTCCGCCCATTGTCCGTTTGGAACCAGCATCGCCAAAGCAAAATAGGCATTGCCGCTTTTGGGATCGAGGGCCAGTGCCTGGGAGGCGGCCTTTGCCGCTTCGGCGCGCAGTTGCGGGATCTCGTCAGGGGGTGCGAATTTCATCATTTCGCTGGATATAAAGGACAGGTTTAAATAGCCCCCGGCGTATTTGGGCGCGCGGGCAATGATTGCGCGGGCGTGGTCGCGTTGCTCCAGGAAGCCTGCCGGGGTCGGAGTCCAGGGGGTTTCTTGCCCTTTGAGAAGGAGGCCCAGGGTCGCGTCATCCATTTCCGCAGGATCCACCCGCCTTGCGTCGAGCGCGCTTCTAACGCCACCGGCGGTTGAGGCCGCGATGTTTGATTGCAATCCCGACGCCGGCTGCTCTTTCTGGTCGTAACTGGCCGTCCACACGGTGGCATGCGTCAAGACGTGATCCAGATGCACAGTGACATGCAGGCCCTGGTCGCCGCCTTGCACGGAGCCATTCACGATAAACTCGACACCAAGCTTTGCCGCCGCGGCATCGCGGTCTGTGCCGGAGAGCGTCTTGGCATCTTCGCGCGAAATAGTTTGCACCTGACCGTCATTGAGGGCCGCAACAATCGATTCGGAGATCGTCTCGGAAAATGACCGTGCATCGCGGTCGTTGCCCCCCAGCATCTCGAAGGGCAGGACCGCGGCGCGCGATGCTGTGGGCGGGGTTTGGGGCGGGGGCGGCCTGGTGTGTTGCCAGAACAGGAGGCCCGCGCCCGCGGCCACGACAAGCGCTGCGCCGGCAATGAGGGCGGGGATGGTTTTGGATCTGCGCGCCGGCGGCGGCGGGGCCTTGGCGCCGTTCGTGCGTTCGAATGGCAACACGCTGTCATCACGGGTGCCGGTCCGCACCAATTGCGCCAGCCCTTTGGCCAGTTCCTCCAGTTTCGCCTCGGTGTCCTCGAAGGCGTTGATCCAGTTGCGCGACGCCAGCTCGTAAAGAAAGGCGCCCTTGGGCTGGATATTCTCCAGCCGTACCGGGACGACCAGCTTTTTTTCCAGGACGGCCGCCGCCAGCTCCTTGGCGATGTCGCTGGACATGGCCGCATTGGCGGTAAACAGCAGCACAAATATCTGGCTGGCTTCCAGCGCGTTGGCCGTGGTGACCCGCCAGTCCTGCCCGGCCCCGATCTGGGCATCGTACCAGGCATCGACGCCTTCGGCCTTGAGCTGGTCGTGCAGCAGCTTGGCCCAGGCCATATCGGCCCGCCGGTAGCTGATGAAGATTTCGCCCGCCATCTGGCTCCCCAGCCCTTGCCCGGCCATTGAGCCAGAGCGCGTTCGAACTAGCAACAGGGACAAGTCCGAACGGATTAATTGGTGTTTCAGGCACTTAAAGAACGCTTCCCGCCGTACCAGGAGCCGGCCGGCAACGCGATAGCAAATCCGCCAAGCGATGGCGATAAACTGAAGGTTCCGGTTTGCGTCAAAGCGGTCAATAGTCGTTGCCGGTGGCGGGCTATCGGTTCGTCGAAAACTTGAGAGCAGCGCAGAACGGCGCGGTCTCGGTCTCGCAGATGTCGGGCCGGCTCTTGGTTGCGCGCCAATAGCCCATCAATCCCAGCTTCTCGACCAACGGCAAGAAGCGCGGATCCGCGCGCATCGCCCGCGACGTCGGCCAGAAAAGCACTTGAACTGTGCCTGCTGTCACACCCGTTGGGTTGAAACTCTGCTTACTTGCCAGCGTGAACGCCGCGTCGAGATCGTCAAACGCCGCCGGTGAGGCCAACGCGACCAAAGGATTGATACTTCCAGCATCCGTGCATGCACGCGCCTTCGCGGCCCCGAGCGTATGGGCGCGGAGATCCTTCGAGACAAAGGCTTTGTGAATGTCGCGCAGGCAATCGATGGTTGGCTGTGGAATCGTTGATGGAGGCGATTTCAGCATCGCCCCGGCATCGGCCGCGTCCAGGAATATCGCATAAGGAATCACCGATCCCCAAAACTGGGGGCCATAGGCGGCCAGCGCCGGTTCGAACTCCGCCCGCGCTTCGGCGGTCTGACCGAGGTTGGCGCGGATGAAGCCAAGACTTCCCGGGACGACGAGCGGGTCGTTGGCAACAGCCGCCGCCAGGTGAGGGAGGGCGTCACGAAACCGCCCGGCAGCCCGCAAGGTCCAATATCTGAATGCGTTGGCCTCACCGAATACGAAGTTGTCTTTTCCCTCCGCATGCGCCTGCGCCTCCAGAATGATCGCGTCCCATTCGGCCACGGGAACGCCTTTCGCCTCCGCCAGGACTATGCGCGCCAGGTCGATGCCGGCCTCATTCGGATCCAGCTCGGTTGCGCGCTGCAGCGCCGCTTCCGCTTCGGCAATCCAGGCCGTTTGCGTCGATGGCGGTGCCGATGCCACGCCCAGACCGAGCATCATCACCAGCTGCGCTTGGTTATAGGCAGAGTTCGGGTCAGCCTCGGCGACCGCGCGCATGCGGGCGACGATATAGGAAGCGTTGCGGCTATTCGAGCCCCCGCCTTCCCGGCACCGGTCCGCGATGAGGTTCAAAAGCTCGCTTGTATCGCGGGTCGATTCCGAACGCGTCTTGATAATACACCACATGACTTCGGCGGTTTGCCGCGCCGCCTGCCCCGGAAGGTAGGCAATGTCAGCAGCCGGGCTGCGGAAGCTTCGCTCCCACATGGTCAGCCGGGATTGAACATCCTCGAAACGGACTGCGAGGGTCATCCCATCGCCGTCGGATCGCACCTCGCCGCTCAACGCGTAGCGGGCGCCGAGCTCAGCTGCGCGGGCGAAACGCCGGTCCCCCGGCGTGTCTTTGGTCTCCGTGCGGGCCGCTGTGGCGAGCCCGAATGATCCCATCAATTGGAGCAGCTGGTCGGTCGCGGCTTCCGCGGTCGCCTGGACGGCGGAATCGCCGCCTGACGGCGTGACGCCGAAAAACGCGATGACCTGGCTGGCCGGCGCTTTCAGAGGTTGGCCACCTTGCGGGCGCAGGCCGAACACCGCCACGGCGGCGACCAGAGCGAGCACGCCAGCAGCGAGTCCGCCGAGCACCACCGGCCGCTTGAACAGTGGCCTGGGTGCAGCCTTGGCCCTCGGCGCCGGCAGTGCGTCGACACGGAATGTGGCGATGTCCGCATTCGGGCCAGCCTTGACCAGCTCGGCTAGCCTGTCGGCAAGCGCTTCAAACCGTTCCTCGGTATCGTCGAACGCATCGAACCAGTTACGGCTGGCCAGCTCGTAGAGGAACTCGCCGCTCGGCTGAATATTCTCGATCCTGACTGGCACCACCAGCTTCTTGGAGAAGGTCGCAGCTGCCAGTTCCTTGCCGATGTCGTCGCTTTCAGACGCGCTTTTGGAGAATAACAGCACGAAGATCGGCGCCGCGTTGAGCGCTTTGGCTGTCGTCCGGCGCCAGTCCTCGCCGGCTCCCACCAGTACATCGTACCAAGCGTCCACGCCGCGCTGTTTGAGCAGCGCGTGCAACAGGTGCGCCTTATCCTGATCCGAGCGCCGATAACAGATAAAGATCTCGCCCGCCATGGCGACTTTGTGCCCCCGGCTATTTAGTCGTGTTTTGGGAGCTTGCCCGCATCTGGCTCAACGGGCAACTCGCAAGCATAGCCGCAGCGAAGGCGGTGGCCATAAGGCTCATAAATTCAACGGTATGGTGAGGATACGATGGGGATAAAAAGATCTTTTCCACCGCATATGCGGCACGCGCCCGGCGCGAACATGGACCGCTATGTTCGCTTTCCATCAGATGATGCCGCTGGGAATACCCGCCTTATTGCGTTCATTGGCCCCAGATATTCTCTATGCCCGCATTTCGGCGATCAATTTAAGGGCCCGACACCGATTTGTCCCGGAGGGACTTATTAGACGAACGGTTCTTGGCCTGCCTTTTTTGAACCGCCAACGTCATGAGCCGCTCTCTCAACTCTGCGATTTTGGCCGTGGCCCGTTCATGCTCCAGAAAGCTGTTGCGCATTTCCCGTTCCCGGAAATAGGCCACCGCGAACACGGCCAATGTGCCTGACAGAACGGAGATGGAATAGCCGGCCTGCAATCCCGGATTAACTGGGGTATGCGTTGACGCTATGTAGCCGTAGTGTAGTGCCACGGTCAGCAGTCCAAGAATCGCGGCACTCGGGGTTTTCAGCGGCAAGACGGCAAACACCGTCAGGACCATGAGGAACGTGCTCGTCGCCGCGCCGGTGCTCACGGGGAAAGTACTCTCCATTCTTTGTGCGGAAATCAAAACAATCAGCAGTGCGATCATCCCGACGGCAAAGGAGAATTTTTGGGAATTCCGTTTTGCAACCGGTGTAAGGCTAAGGGCCAGTAGGATAAGGAAGGCTGGCGCCTCCACCAGCAAGCGAAAAACGGTATGACTGGCGCTGGCATGACTTAACAAGTCAATCACACCGAAGATTGTCACCAGAGCGACAGCCAAACCGCACGCAAACTGCGCGATGTAGAAGGTGCGGTTCGCGAAATATACGTCAAAGCCCGGATTTGTGACCGGAAAGAATTTTTTCTGGACCGCCGAAATCCCTTTGGGCGACGATGCACTAGGCTTGACCGGGAGGTGCGGCTCATTTTCGCTTTGAGCAGTGCGTCCCACCCGGTCCAATCTGCGTGAGAGTGCCGCCGCGAGTTTTTTGAAGTAGAGATCGTCGTTGGTTTTATCCCAGCCCACCAGACTGACGGCCTGGATGTGCAGGAACTGCAGCGGCGGATCTACGTCTTCGGCGATCACGGGCACAAGTTTTTCTCGTTGGAGTGCATATGCGGCTTCAGCTCGCACCCAGCGGGATTTCACTGACGCCTGGGACCAAACCACCAGTGTTACGGTCGCCTCCCCGATGGCATATTCTGTTTGCTCGTCATAGGGCCGACCCTCGGACATGGCGCTTTTGTCCGACCAGACGCTCCAACCGTGATTGATCAGCGCCATGATGAGCGCTTCGACGAACTGCGAGTCATCCCGCGAATAGCTGATAAAAATATCGGACATGACGCCCCTGTCCCGACAGCAGTTAGGGGCGGGACAGAAGATTTTTCAAGGACCGCTTCAGGCAGATGGACATCAGGCTCGGCAAATTCGCCTCTTAAGCCGTTGAAACACAGGAGTTAATCGGGTTTTTGGCACATCCCGGTGGCAGCGTTGCGAGTTGATACGGCTTCTGAGCAGAATGATCGCGGGCAAAATTGGGGGCGGGGATGATTAAACCGGCGCGCAACGGCGGTTGCGAGAGTCTTTGCTGGCTGGCCACGGCATTCCTCTTTCTGGGGGCATTTTTCAGTTCAGCAGAAGCGGATGAGCCGGGCCAGACTTATCCATATCGCGCTTCCGCCTATGTCGGTGTTTTCATTCCACAAGTCGAGAGTTGGTCCGGCAGCGGCGCGATCAGCGGTTTGCCGTTTACCGCAACCGGAAAGCTGTCATCGAATACCGGATGGGCCATAGGTGGATTGCTCGGTTATTCGTTTGAAGATGTGCCTGACTGGCGTTGGTTGAACATCGACCTGACTGCCGGCTATGTCTCCAGCAGCTTTGATCATTTCGCAGGCACTCTTACCCTGCCGGGGCTGGGAAGCGTTCCGGGACCTATCCCACTCTCCGGAGACTTTCATACCTATGCCGGTTTTGTGAATTTCCTGGCTACGCCATTTGGCAACCGCGCCTTGCTGGGCAACAAAGTGACACCTTTTATCGGTATCGGTCCGGGAGTTGCCAGTACGACCGCTAACCTCCAGTCTTTCCGTTTGGGCGGCGTGGCGTTGCCCGTCAACAATTCAAGCAATGAAACGGATTTCGCATTTGATGTTACTTTTGGGGCCGACTATGCCCTGACTCCGCAATGGGATCTTGGCATCGCTTATCAGTATACCTGGATAGACACCAAACACCTCGGAGGCGGTGCCGGCATTTCGGCGAATTCGGGTTCGTCCACGGGCCACAGTATCGGATTGGTTTTGGAGTATCGCTTCGGTCAGGCGCACTGATCAGGCTTTGTAACGCAGGTCAACGAATTGCCTCCGCGCCAAACTTGCCAGCTGTCCGCGGGCTTAACCTGGCATATCCGACAGTCCATTTTCTTTCATCTGCACCAGTATAAGCCCAATTTCCTCAAGGCGCACCACGCCAAGATTTTCTATTGCGCGCTGCAAGTTGCCCGGTCTGCTGGCTGGATCGGTTTCCCAGGCTGTCACTTCTTCGTTTGTCGCGCCCAAGGCTTCAGCAAGCGCTTCCCGCCAGCGCGAACCCCACAAAACATGGCCTATATCACCAAGTGTCGGCGAATCCGCATCCGTACTCATGCGGCTGTCTCCTGTTCGACGTCAGCGCAGGGTTTTGACTAGAAAATGTAATTGGAGTGCTTCACGTCCCGGCAAAAATCTTGAATCTCCCGAAGCATCAAATGCTCCATTTCACGGATAGCTTCAAAAAAACTGGCTGGCATATGAGTCATCGCGTTGGTCCGGATACGCCGAACTTCACGGCCAAAAGTCACGTATCGCTCCGCGTTTTGCTGATGCGCGCTTCCTCTTTCGTAGACTGCGACCACGGCGCTCAGGACGAATAGCATCCATGTCAGAAAGTCCAACCACTCCATCACACCTCGCGCTGTCAGGATCTGGAACAGGCGCTCTCCCTCCGGCAGCAAAGCCGTCAATATTCCGATACAGGCAAGAACGGCACCGGCCAGGAAGCTGAACTCGCTCAAGAGCGAGGGAAATTTGGTTTCGCGGTCATGAGCGCGATAGCGGTCCTCGAAGTGCTGGGATTCCACCGAAAACCGCAGAATGTCATATGTAGTTGCGGCTTCATCCAGCAGCTTTTTGCTGCTATGGGCCGCCTTCTTCCGGGGCGGCGCCAAGACATCAAAGGGCGAAAACTCGAGGATGGCGGCACGGCCACCCATCAGTTCCTGTTCCAGGGCCGCCAAGCCCTCGCTGGTCCGTTGCTTGACCTTGCGGGCCAGATTTTCGACATCAGGCACTTCTTCCAGCACGGTGAAAAGCTGGAATTTAAAACAGCGTAGTCGTTCAGCTGCAAACCGAGCCGCCAGCCATCGATCCTTGGCACGGCTGAATCCAAGCAGTGCTTGTGAAAACAAGCCCGTGGCGGCGAATGCCGCGGCAAGACCGGCCACGAATGGCAGCGGGCCATAAACGCTCTTTAGCGTGATCTGGTAGTCGAAACTGACCATGGCCAGAAACACCGCGATCAACGACAGCCGCCCAAAGAATACGTAAATCCGCTTCCAGCGCACTGCCGACCTTTCGTATCCGGCAAATGCCGACGAAACGGCTTCATTGCGCAGTAGGCAAGCCAAATCGGGATAAGCGGCGACCAGCTGGTCCGAGGGGTTGATATCGCGATTGGCCACCGCATTTGACTGGTCAGTTCGCGAATGCATGCTATTGCCCCATTTCTCTCGAATGCCGGCCGGCTATACAAACCGCCGACCACGATGACCTTGGACTAAAACACTTCACCATCGCCAGGAAGCAGAAACTGCGCAACCTGTGAAAATTTCCAGAAGCCTTCATGGCCGCTGTTACGCTCGAGAATCCAGACCACGTCGAAGCGCTCATCCGGCCAATGGCCGGGACAACCGATGTGCTCCCCCGCGATCTCCTTTGCAAGTCTGGCAATATGACCATGGTGCCATGCAATAAGCACCGGTGAAGACGCTGCAGCGACTGCAGCAGCAAGGGCGGCCTCTTGATCTTCCGCATAGTCGTGATTGACGACAATACCGAGTGCCTGCGCTAGCGGGCCGACAGTATGCATCGCCCGCATGCTGGGACTTTCTTTGGTGGCATTCGACGCGAAAATAGACCGGGGGGGCTGGATCGGAGAATCCTTGGGGCGACCGCCATGGGGCGCGAAAAAATTGACCAGCGCGGCGGCTCGTTGCCAGCCGCGGACCGTCAATTCATGATGGGCGGGCCTCCCATCCTCGGTTACCCCCCGGTCATGGATGCCGTGTTGATGCTTTTCCGCGTGCCGGATAATCATGATCTTTTGCATGACCGGCGATAAAACCCCATTCTTTCGGTTCGCAAAATGCAGCTTAATCAAGGCTGCTAGATCCGACACCGTCCCTTCTCCGGCGATGCTTGCACATCGAGCCAGGGTTGGACAACATGACCGCGGCAAAAGCGCAAAGGAGGGTCGCTAGTTGGGGCGGCTGTGGACGCGCCGTGCTTGTCTGATGGGGACTTTGGCCTTTGCCGTGCCGGCAGTGGCCGCCCCAACTCCCTTGCATCGAATTGTAGCGGTTGGCGATCTACACGGCGACTTTGCGGCCTGGCGGGAGATCGCCCGCGCCGCGCAATTGGTTGATAGTCAGGGGCACTGGGCTGGCGGGGATACTGTCCTCGTCCAAACTGGCGACGCGGTGGACCGAGGTCCGGATTCGCTCAAGATCATTCAGGATCTCATGCGGCTGCAGCACGAGGCGCCAACCACCAAGGGCCGAGTGATTGCTCTTATCGGAAACCATGAAGCGATGAACGTGACCGGCGATTTGCGCTACGTGTCGGCAGGAGACTATGCCGCATTTGCCGACAGCGCGTCCGAGCGGCGTCGCGAAAATGTCTATGAATCCAACAAGAAAGCGCTGGAGATGGCCTATCGCCAGCGCAATCCTCAGATGAGCGACGATGCAATCAAGCAAGCCTGGCTTCAGGCGACGCCGTTGGGCAGCGTCGAGCACCGGATTGCCTGGGGCCCTCGCGGTACGATCGGACGGTGGATCGTCAACAATCCAGCCATTGTCTTGCTCGACGGCAATCTCTTCGTTCATGGCGGCATCAGCCCGACTTATGCTCGTGTACCGATTTCGGAGATCAACCAGCAAGTCGCCGACGCGCTCAAGACGCTCGGCACAGACCCGCAAGCGATTATCAACGATCCCGTTGGGCCTTTATGGTATAGAGGGCTTGCGATGCCAAATGCGGATGCCGCTGATCGTCCCAACGCCCCACCGCCGGCGGCCGCGCCTCCCGCTCCCGCTGAACCGCCGATCGAAGACCAGCTACGGTCTGTACTGGCTTTCTTTGGCGCCAAGCGGATCGTAATCGGCCACACACCGGTGCTGTCGGGAATCGCCATGCTCTATGGCGAACGGTTGATTCAAATCGATACCGGAATATCGCGTGTCTATGGCGGCCAGCCTTCCTATCTGGAAATCCTAGACGGGACGCCCATACCGCATGTCGTTGAAAGATCTCAGTCCTCCATGAAATAGGGAGCACAGTGATGCGTATGATTTTAATAGCGGGTTTCGCCGCCTCTGCATTTTCTATCCTATTCTTTTCCGAACCCGCAGTCGCTGCCGATGCACCGAAGCCGCTTTTCGCTAGCGATGAGGTGATTGCCTTCACCCTCCGCGGGCCGCTTGGCGACATGTCGCGGAAGGCAGACGCAAAGCCTGTTCCGGGCACACTGAAACTGGTGGGCAACACACCCGAAACGCTGCCGGTTGCCTTATCCACTCGTGGGATTACACGGCGCTTGCAGCAGACTTGCGCTTTTCCGCCTCTACGTGTCGAATTTACCGAAAAGCCCGACAAGGCATCTCTCTTCAAAGGGCAAAAACAGCTGAAGCTCGTGACCCATTGCCAGTCGGGAGATCGCTATCAGCAGGACCTGCTGCTGGAGTATGCCGCCTATCGGCTGTACAACGCCCTGACGCCAGAGAGTTTCAAGGTCCGTCTCGCCAAAGTCGACTATGTTGGCGAAAATGGAAGCTCCATCACCTCGCGCTATGGCTTCTTTATCGAAGATGTCGATGACGTCGCGCGGCGCAACGGTCAGAAGCGGTTGCGGGGCGCAAATAAAATATTGGCTTCCCAGCTCGACGCTGGAGCTGCGGCACGGTTTGCCGTCTTTCAGTACATGATCAGCAATCTCGACTGGGCAATGACCGCCGCTCCTGCTGGAGCGGACTGTTGTCACAATTCCAGACTGCTTGGCGCCAAGGACACGACCACAGGCCTGATTACCGTTCCTTATGATTTTGACTATTCCGGCCTGGTTGATGCGCCCTACGCTGTGCCGCCTGACGGCATAAGGGTGGCGAATGTGCGGGTTCGGCGGTATCGCGGTTTTTGCAGCCATAACGAACAGGCACAGGCTGTTGCGGCGGATCTGCTGACGCGGCGCGCAGAGATGCTTCGCATTGTCGACCAGACGCCGCAACTTAGCGACGGATTCCGGCGGCGGGCGGCCAGCTATCTCGGCGGTTTCTTTGATGAGATAAGCTCTCCGACGAAGGCTGCAGACATGCTGAAGACATGCCTCCGTTGAGAACGGTCTTTAAGCGGCATTGCCTTGCCTGTCCGCCGACGCTAACCTTATCACCGGGTGTGGGCATAGGGCGAAAACGTCCGGGGGCATTCTTCCATGGCGCATATGCAGGCGGATGCGGGCCCGACCGCCCTGTTTGACGGGTCGCACGCACCATCGGCCGCTCTCGGTTGGGCCGGTCTGCTCGACACGCGATTTATACTGAGTTCGCTGGGCATCCTTGTTCTGGCAACCCTGCTGGGCGCGCTGATTGGCTATCATCCGGCAACCAAGCGCACCATAGACAAGTTGCATGAGGCCGACATGCCTCATGTCTATGTTATGTATGCCGTGATCGGCGCGGTCATCGGCGTGGCGGTCCGCGAATTCGGCACCGTGGTGGGTGTCGTGGTATTCGGCATCGGTGGTCTGATCCGCTTCCGGTCTTCCACAGACTCCACGCGTGACACGGTGCGGCTGATCATCGTCACTTTGGCGGGACTCATCGCCGGGCTCGGCCTGTTGCACTTTGCGGTGATGATCACGCTGTTTGCCTTTGGCTTGATATATCTGTTCGACACCAGTCCGCCTTTCCGCATCAGGATTGAGGGCCTGCCGAAGGGACGCACTGTGGACTGCGCTTGCGCCTATCGCGGGATTTTGAAGGCGCATGGCTGCGGCATCATTTCCGAGCACCATTCGGTCGAAAAGGACCGAGTAGAATTCGTTTTTCGGTTGCCACGCAAGAGCACGCGAGAGCGACTGGACGCGGAGCTGTGCCAGATAGCAACCGAATTGCGTGGCGATGTCGATTGGGAGGTCGGCTAGCCTCCCACCGCCTTTCTTGCCGACCGGCTTAGGGCCGGACCTGCAGATTCGCCATTCTTTCCTTTCCGCAATAGAGTTGCCCGCCCTCCGAAAATCGCCGATGCTGCACTGCCGCGGGATCCTGCGGCGACGGGGGCCTGATGGCGGGCGAAATCTTCATCAGTTATCGGCGGGCGGATGAAGCCTGGGCGCGGTTGTTGCACAGCCTGCTTCGGGCCGAAGGAGTCGAGGCCTGGTACGATGCCCTGGTGGGCCCGGGCCAGGACTGGCGGATCGCCACCGCTAAGGCACTGGAAACCAGCAGAATATTCGTGCTGCTGTTTTCGGAGAACGCGGCCCAGTCCAGCGATATTGCCAAGGAGCTCGCCGCGGCCACCCTTGAAAGGAAACTTATCATCCCGGTCCGGCTGGAGAACATCGCACCCAAGGGCGCGTTTCTCTATGAACTTGCATCGCGCAACTGGGTCAACGCTTATGAGAACACCGAGGCCAAACTCGCCGAACTGGCCAAGGGCCTTGCCCACTTGGTGCGAACCGGCGCACGGGACGAGAGTGTCTTGCCATTCGATCGCCGGGACGATGAAGTGCGGACTTCGGCGCAGCAGAAATCGACGCGCAACCTCGTGCTCATCATCCTGGCATTTTTGGCCGTCTTTGCGGGTGCGCTGGGCGGCGTGTATTGGATCTATCCCAAGGGCGATGCCCCTCCGGCGCCGCACACCGCCGCCCGTGTCGCTGTACTTCCGTTCGATACTCTAAGTGATGGTCCGCCGGCGCGCCACTTTGCCGACTCCCTTACAGACGAGATCGTGACGGGGCTGAACAGCAACCGTATCCAGGTGGTGTCACGCCAGGACGCAGCCACGTTGCGAGGCACCGATCGCGCCCGCAAGGTCGCCGAATTGGGGGTCGCGCTGCTGTTCGACGGCACGGTTCAGGACGATGGCAACACTGTGAAGGTCCGTGTCCACCTTGACGATCCCGCTAGGCACGTCACTCTATGGTCAAGCTCCGCTGAGGGCATGGCGGCGCGAAGAGACCAAGTGCAGGCGCTCATTGCCAGCACCATCGTGGCGGTCCTCGCCTGCTCCAATCGCGCGCTGGAACCGGTGCATGGTCTTACCGATCCCGATCTGCTCACCCGCTATTTGCATGTCTGCGACCTTTTCGCGAATGGCGTCTATTCGAGCCAGGAGATCTACGATTTGCTCGGTTCCCTTCGTGATGTTGCCGCCAAAGCGCCAAATTTTACCCCGGCCCATTCCGATTTCGCCAAATTCTCGCTTTATTTTTCGCCCCTTTTTTCCCCAGAACAGGCCGGGCCACTACGTCAGGAAGGCGAAGCGGAGGCGCGCAAAGCTCTTGCCCTGGATCCCAACTCGCCCGACGCCCATTTGGCTTTGTCATGGGTTTTGCCACCGACCGATTGGGCGGGGCGCGAAAAGCTGCTGCGGCAGGGCGTCGCCGGTGAACCCAACTGGCCCCACACCAATGGATTTCTGGGAAAGTTGCTGGCGGAAACGGGTCGGTTGCGGGAAGCCTCGGTTTTTTTGCAGAAAGCGGCCGCGGCCGATCTGCAAATCGATTGGCGTCCGGAAAGTGCCTGGCTGCAGTGTGGCTCAGGCCAATTTGAACCTGCCACCAGCTATCTCATGGGTGCATTGAAGCGCAAGCCGGGAGACCTAAACACATGGGGCAGGTTACGCAAGTGCCTACTATTTGCGCGGCGCTGGGCCGATCTGCACGCCTTGGAACGGGATGCAACTTTGCGTCCGGCGACGTTCACAAAAAAGAATGTCGAGAGCGACGACATCTATTCTGCGGCTGCGGAATCGGGCAAGCCTCAGGATATCAACAAGTTGCGTATCCAATTGGCCGCTATCCCGCCCAGCAATGGAGCGATGGCGAACGCTATTGAAGTCTTCTCGACGCTTGGCCTGGTTGACGATGCGTTCGCCGCGGCGAGCCAGTACAAGCCTGGTACAGCGCTTGGTGGTGATAGCGCATTTCTGTTCTATGCCTTGACCGCCCCGCTGCGGCGCGATCCCCGTTTCATGCAACTGGCCGCGCGCCTGGGACTGGTGAGCTACTGGCGCAGCAGCGGCAAATGGCCGGACTTCTGCGCCGATCCGAGTTTGCCCTACAATTGCCGGACGGAATCAGCACGCGGGATCACCGCAAGGTGATGATACAGTTTCTTTTGATTTGTCCCGCCTGGAGGCGCGAGCCGTCGTTCTGGATGAACGAAATATCGCACTTGGCTACGTGATTGTCGATGCATACCGTATGGTGGAGGAACAGGCCCAGCGGGGTGGCCTAGAAATCAAGATCGAAATCGCCACTGACCTTGCCCTTGTCAGCGGTGATGAGCGCCGTTTGCGGCAGATTTTTCCCAATTTACTTTCCAATTCACTGAAATTCACCGCTGGGCCGGGTATGATTAGCGTCAGGGCGCGCAACATTATTGGCGGAATTTGCTGCGAAGTTTCCGACACCGGAATCGGCATCGCCAAGGCCGATCTACCCAAGGTTATGGAACGCTTTGGGCAGATCGAGAACAAAATTTCCCGCAAACATCAGGGTGCGGGCAGAGTTGGGTCTTCGCCCCGGGGTAGCAACACTTTTTGGGGCGTATGTCGTTACTGATAGCGAAATGAAGGCTGCTATTCCGCTGTTCCGACGGGAGCACGGTTGAATCGAGACTGCGTCCCCAGCCAATTCACCGCCCGAGCTTTCCGATTGCTCTCCGCGGGATTGGCAAAAGCCAAGAATACTCCGAAGATTCTCGCTGCAGTATCCCGAGCTGTCCCGCTACAGGCAGAACGCCGTGACGGTATTTTTGACGGTATCGGCGAGCAGAAATGGGAACTGGATACCGTCAAATGCCATTGACCGCGCTCGGCGTGAAAAACGCCAAACCGAAAGCCAAGCCGTACAAAATCGCGGACGAAAAAGGCCTATATCTTGTCGTCACGCCGAGCGGCTCAAAGCTTTGGCGTTTCGACTATCGATACGGGCAAAAGCGCAAGACGTTGGCCTTTGGTAAATGGGACGACGTCGAACTAGCTCACGCTCGGGACCGGCGAGACGCCGCGAGGAAGAAGCTGGTTGAGGGTATCGATCCTGGTGCGCCGGAACCGCCGACCGCAGTCGTCTTAAACAGGTTTGAGACTGTCGGCCGAGACTGGCATGCGTCGGCCAAGGTGGCGTGGACACCTCGTTACGCAAAGCTGGTTCTGGGGCGGCTGGAAGCCGACATCTTCCCTTACTTCGGGCGGAACGACATTGACCTCGTCGAGCCGCTGAGGCTTTTGGACGTTATCCGCAAGATCGAGGCTCGCGGCGCCATTGAGATGGCCAAGCGGGTCAAGAACCATTGCAGCGAGATCTTTCAATACGGCATCGCCGAAGGAAAATACCGGCGGGACCCTGCGGCAGATATTCGACGCGCATTGATGAAGGCGCGACCGAAGAACCACCGGGCCGCATTGCTGCCCTCCGAGGCCCCGCGCACTTGCGCTCCGCGGCTCACGGCCGTCTCCACGAGCGTAGCGATCTTTGCCTCTTCGCATTGGGGTCTTCGTTACCTTCGGCTGGTATTCCCCTTTCGCTGGGGTTCACGATCTCCGTGTCTCAGTCCCTGGGCTGAACCATAAGCGGGGGTGGTGTACTGGATACGCGCTGCGCGACGATCTGGCCCTCCAATCCCACGCAGTCTATCCAGGTTGGCGTTCCGGTACCGACGATGGCCTCTTTCGCCGGCAGAACAAATGCCGCGTCGTCAGCCAAACTCTTAACTCGTCGCCGTAGAAACGTTAACGCCGTCCCTGTGGGATGATGTCAGATACCGTGTGATGAGATTGGTGCAAAGTGACCAGCGTCATCGTAGCGATTCATTCTGTCCCGTTTCGGGACCGCGGTTTTGTTTCTCAATTATCACAGGCAATCGAACACGACATGCCCCAAGTTGCCCTTCTGTCGATCTGCGCGAAGATGCGGAAAAGGAGTGTGCAAAGTGCCGGAAGGCCGAGATGCCTGTGCGGATCGCACATCGCGCTGGTTGTTGTCCCTGTTCTCCATCGATGGGCGCTGCCATGACTGATGAAGGTCCGCTGGTCAGCGTGTATATGCCCACGCGCAACCGGGTCCAGTCGCTTGCGGGCGCGGTTGAGTCCGTCATTGCCCAAAGTTATCGCAACTTCGAACTCGTGGTGGTCAACGATGCTTCGGCGGATGAGACAGAGTCCTATCTGCGCAGCAAGGCGGAAATGGACCCGCGCCTGGTCCTGATCAGCAACCGTCAGCCGCGTGGCGCGGCGGCATCGCGCAATATCGCGATCCAGAAAGCCAAAGGCGCTTTCGTTACCGGATTGGACGATGACGACCGGTTCTTGCCCGGGCGCATCTCTGCCTTCCTGGGTTATTGGCACCTTTTGACCATGCAAGGACTTCAACCCGCATGCCTCTACGCACAGGATATCTGTATCGATGACGGCATCCGACATTCCGTCACCTCCAAGCGCAGTTCGGTTACGGCTGACCAATTGCTCGACTATAATTACATCGGCAATCAGGTATTCGCTCCCCGCCAGCATTTCATTGATGCCGGTCTATTCGACGCCAACATGCCCGCCTGGCAGGATCTCGATTTCCTGATCCGGCTCCTCAGGCGATACGGAACCGCCCATCTTCTCGATCTACCGACCTATTCCTTTGATGTCACCATGCGGCCGGATCGCATCTCGGTGCAGGCCCATAAGATCCGCAAGGCCTTTGAGCAGATAGCCCTTAAACATGGCAATCATCCCGGCAGCCGCAGGTCTCTCTTCCTCCAAATGTTTCAGCAGGGCTATGATCTTTCACCTGGCGTGAAGGACTGGTTTCTCTTTCTGTCTTGGAAAGGGTTTCCAAAAGGCGTGCTGCGCATGTTGCGGGCGTCGCTGCGCCCGCCCTCGGTCCGTCCCGCCTGCTCGGGAGATGTCCTTGGCGACAATTGACGTTCTTCTTCCCGTCCGCAACGGCATGCCGTTCCTTAGCGAAGCAATCGACAGCATCCGCAACCAGGGCTTCCGCGACTGGCGGTTGTTGGTGTTGGATCACGGATCGACCGACCGTTCGCTGGCGCTGGCGCAGCGCTATGCCGAAATCGATTCCAGGATTGAGGTCCACTCCCATCCCGAGGCCCAGGACGTCACGGCTTTGCGCAATATCGGTATGGCGAAATGCGATTGCCGTTATCTGATGTTGCAAGATGCCGACGATGTTTCCCTTCCTGACCGGATGGCACACAGCATGCTGGCTTTCGATCAACGCCCTGGGTTGCTGCTGGTAGGAGGTGAGGCGGTGCTCATCGATCTGCAAGGCGCGCGTATCGGTTATATGCATCTGCCACACACTCCTGATGCCGTGCTGGCAGCCAGTTTCTTCTACAATCCTATAGCCCATCCGACCATTGCGGCGGACTTCGGCTTTCTGCAGCGCCTGGGGGCTGCTTATGGCAAGGACCTGCTCAATCCGGTGCAGACGGCAGAAAGCTTGGGCATCAAATCCTTGGCCGAGGATTATGTACTGTTCGGTCAGCTGGCGCAGCTGGGACCATGCGCCAATCTCGCCAGGCCACTGATTCATTATCGCCGACATCCCAAAAGCGTCAGCATCGCCAATCCGAAGACGCAAGTGGAGCTCTCGCTAAAGGTTTCGCGTTTCCTGGCGAAATCCTTCTGCCGCCGGCAAGGGTTGGCGGAATTCGATCCCGGTTCGTTTTGCAACCATGCCGATTATGTGTTCGACTTCCACCAGTCGAACTATGACGGGGAGTTTTCGCGCATGGCGCAAGCTTTGCGCGCCGGATTGGGCATATCCCCGGTACTGGAGCGGGAACTTGCATTTCGCAAGGTTCTGTCGCGACGCGGATCCGTGGAGATGGTATCACGCTTCATTGCCTTCGAGCTGCGTTACACGGCGATGCCCACCGAGCGACGCACGGTGCGCAACTGGCTGCTGAGAAACATCCGTCGTGGGAAATATGTCTGTCGTGTCAATGAAACCATTATGGGCGCCCGCTTGGTCGCTTAAATCCTGGTCCGGAACGCCGAGGCGATCGGGCATCCGAGGAAGTTTTGCCGCACCTGGGGCGGCCAAAAGCGAGCCTGTCTCGGCGGTGGATACGCCGGTGGCGCTGGTCTATCGCTCCGATATCCTGCCGCAATCGGAAACCTTCATCCGGGAACAGATCATTGCCTGCCGGCATTGGCGCGGGGTCCTGATCGGCCAACGCCGGTTGGACGAACTCGAATTAGATGGGTTGGAGGTGGCATTGCTCGACGGCTGGAAGAGTCCGGTCTGCAATTGGCTGGGGCTTGGTCCCGATATCCAAACGCTACGCCGGATGCGTCCCCGCCTGCTGCATGCCCATTTCGGCCCGGAAGCGGTAGCCGCAGCGCCGCTGGCGCGGGCGTTGGGCATCCCCATGCTAGTGAGTCTGCATGGCTATGACATCAACATCCATCGTGACTGGTGGGAGAAAGGCCAGGGCGGCGCGCGGATGCGACGTTATCCCACTGCGCTTCTCAAGCTCGCCCAGCGCCGGGATGTTCATTTCGTTGCGGTGTCCGAGGCGCTGCGCGCCCGCGCCATCGTCTATGGTATTGCGCCCGAAAAAGTGACCACATGCTATATCGGTGTCGATGTCACCAAATTCGCGCCCGGCTTGATACCATTGGCGGAGCGGCCACCACGCATCATCTTTGTCGGCCGGCTGGTGGAGAAGAAAGGTTGCGACATCCTGCTGCGGGCGATGGCGATGCTCCACCGCGATTTTCCCGCAGCCGAACTTGACATCGTCGGCGATGGACCGCTTCGCGCCGAGCTGAAGCAACTTGCGCGGCAATTGGATGTTCCCGCACGGTTTCTGGGTGCGTTGCCATCCGTGCAGGTGAAGGCGGCACTGGATCAAGCGCGGATTTTTTGCCTACCTAGCGTTCGGGCCGCCAACGGAGACGCCGAAGGCTTCGGTCTGGCGCTGCTGGAGGCGCAGGCCGTGGGCCTGCCTGTAGTGAGTTCAGCCTTCGGCGGCGCCCGGGAAGGTATTCTTCATGGCGAAACCGGCTATCACTTTGAAGAGGGCGATGTCGGCACGCTGTCGGACCAGCTGGGCAGCCTACTGGCGGACCCCGAAAAGGCGGCCGTTATGGGACACAACGCCAGGGCATTCGCCGTTTCGCGCTTCAACATCCACAACTGCACCGCCGCATTGGAATGGCTTTATGACCAGATGACGGAACTTAATACCGACAGGCTGAGAATATGATAGGCAATATTTCCGCCGTTTCCGAAACAGCGATGCGCCGGCTGCGCCAACGAGTGGGCGCGATGCCGGTGCTCGGCTCCGGCCTGAAAGTGCTGTTCGGGAGGCACGCCGTATTCCCTCACTTCCGATCCTCTCCCGCCTATTGGGACGAACGTTACCGCCACGGCGGCAATTCGGGGGTCGGCTCCTATGGCCGGCTGGCGCACTTCAAGGCGGAGACAATCAATCGCTTTGTCGAAGGCCAGCGCGTCGCCAGTGTGGCGGAGTTCGGCTGCGGCGACGGGGCACAGCTGGAGCTGGCCAATTATCCGCGTTACACCGGCTTCGACGTTTCGTCCCACATTGTCGCGCATTGCCGCCAGAAGTTCGCCCATGATTCCAGCAAGGACTTCGATGACCTGTCCGGTTCGCTATGCGAGACGATCCAGGCGGACTTGGCGATGTCGCTGGACGTCATCTATCACCTGGTAGAAGATTCCACCTATGATCGCTACATGCGGCGGCTGGCGCGCGCTGGAGAGCGGTTCCTTTGCATCTACAGTAGCAATGTCTCGCTTCCTGGCCATGTCCCGCATATCCGCCATCGCTGCTTTAGCGACTGGCTGGAGGCGCATGCGCCCCAATGGCGGTTGATGGGAAAGATTCGCAACGCCTATCCGCACGATCCCGCCGACCCGGACCAGACATCCTGGGCGGATTTTTATTTCTTCCGCCGCCCGGACTAGCGTTGTTTGGTAGCCACCGTCACATAGGCTAGAGGGAAATTCTGGGCCGTGGCCTGGGAAAAGCGCTGCACCGCGCCGCTTCGGGCGGCCAACCGCATTGCGCCGTAGGTTAGAGCCACCAGCGGCCGTGTCGCGCGGCGCTGCTGGAAGGCTTTGCATAGCAGGTCGGTCAGAACATGGGGGAGTCCTCCAACCGGCTCCAGACTGACAACTTTCAGTCCGGCATCCTGAGCGTGCCGTTCCAAGGCAAAGTGGGTATAGCGGTAATAATCGTGTGGCGCCTCATGGATCCAATAATAGAAAGGCGTGCCGATAATCGCCTTACCGCCCGATCGCAGAATTCGGGCAATCTCAGACCATAGCCGCTCCGGCTGGAAGATGTGCTCCAACACATCAGTGCAAAGCACCGTATCGACAGAGTCGTCTGGGAGGTCTATTCCTTGGCTCAGGTCGCAATAGGTATCAACATGGCCATTGTCGTGCAGGCTGTCGCGCCAGTCGACGCCGACCACGCTGGTGGTGAGGCTGCGATAGATGCCGAAATAGGGGAATTTACCGCAGCCGACATCGGCCAGCGCTCCCCTGGCATGTTCAAGGATGGTTTTTTCATAGGCCGCGATCAACCAGTCGCCGATGGCGCGTGAACCGGGGCTCACCTCGGCGGGATCTAGCGAGGCGCGCCAATGATCCAGAAAGAGTTCGGCCTTCGTCGGTTTCCAACTGTCGATGGCGCGCATCTGTTCCCTGCTATCGGTTGATGAATTGGCGCAGCCGCACCCAGGGTGCAAACATGTTCAAGCCAAACCGCTCGGACATCAGCGCGACAATTTCGGCAAAACCTTCATTCCTGGTGACGATGCACAGCAAAACATAGGAACTTGTACCCGTCGCGAATCCAGCCAACAGGCGCATCGCAAGGGACCAATCATTGGCGGGGCGGGCATCGAGGGCATAGACGAGAGCTCCCATCAGGCATGCGATAACAGCGGTCGGAGCAACATTGGCCAGGATGGTGCCGGCGGAAGACTCCATGTAGCGCCCCACCATCCAGAGGTTGAGCAAACCTGCAAAAACGGTCCAGACAGCGTAGGCCCAGGTTACGCCCAAAAGCCCGAAGCGGACGCCGGGTATCATGATTAGTACAAAGGCCGCCAGCAGCAGGACCGAGACATAAAATAGCGGCTTGGTTTTGCCCAAGGCGGTGTAAACCGATCCCGTGGGGTGAATGATGGATTGGAACATGCCCACAAAGCTCAATATCTGCAGGATGGGGATTACTTCCGCCCATTTGCGTCCCAAGAGCAGCAGTATCAGAGGCTCTGACAAAGCCGCCACTCCCGCCATCAACGGAAAGGTGATCAGGGCGATCAGGCGCGTGGCGGTGAGGTAGTGCTGGCGAAAGCGCGGCATGTTGTTCTGCACTCGCGCCAGGGCTGGAAACATTACTTGTCCGAACACCGCGCTTACATTGTTCAAGGGCAGCAGCATCAGGGTGTAGGAGCGCGCAAAGATGCCCAGCGCATGGGCTCCGATGATCTTGCCGATGATCAGATTGGAGCCATTGCGCAGCCAGTAGTTCAGCGAGCCATAACCCAGCAAATAAAGCCCGTATCCGCCCAATTGTCGTGCGGCGACAAAATCAAACACAAGCTTGGGCCGCCACCCGGACATAATCCACAGCAGCAGCGTCAGCATGCAGTTGGAGATCAGGCTTTGCCAGGCCAGCGCCCAGACGCCATAGCCCTTGAGCGCCAGCAGAATGGCCGCCACGCCCGAGACTGCGGTAGCCCCCAGCGTGGCCGCCGCCACCGCCTTGAAGCGGAATTCCTTCATCAGGAGGGCGTTGTGCACGAGTCCCAGCGCCTGCACGATGAAGACAAAGGCCAGCAGGCGCGACATCGGTTTGAGGATACCCAGACCATAGAAATTGGCGATCAGGCCTGCACCACAATAAAAAACCAGTGAGAGAATCGTCCCTGTCGCGACCTGGATCCAGAACACGGTGGACCGCTGCGCCTCGTTATCGTCTTGCCGGTAAATCAGCGCCGAGCTGAGGCCGCCATCGGCCAGTGCCTGAGCGAAGCCGGTGAAGACCAGCAGCATACCGATGATGCCGAATTCCTGCGGCGTCAGCAGCCGTGCCAACACGATACTGAAGGCGAGCTGAAAGAACTGGCTGCCCAGACGGGAAACGAAATTCCACGACAGGCCGTGAAACACTTGCTGACGGAGGTTCATTGGGAAACGTTAGCGCGATCGTAGCGGCGCGCACATCACCCCCCGCGGGTCGCATCCCCGGAAAGCGGCGAAGTCCCACATTTGTCACAAGCCGCCCGGCAATTATTGCAAGAAAAGCTAGCGCAGAGGCGGGCCTTGATCGGATCTATGTCAGCGCTCTTAAGCGAGGTGTCTACGGGGCCACGCTGGACATGGTGGAAAAGCTGCTTGTTCTTGAGATTGAGCCCACGAGCTATTCGACACGCACGATCTATATCAAATCGACCCATTCTCGGCCCCGTCCAGGTCTCTGCGGCCTGGGATTGCCAATAGCTCTTCGCTTTCAGGGATAAGACTAATGGGCACAGAGCGTATAGCCGATACCGCGAACCGTTAGAATTAGTGTCTTCCCGCTATTGCCGGGCAGTTTGCTTCGCAATCGGCTCATATGGGTTTCTATAATATTCGTGCCCGGATCGAAATTAATATTCCACACATTCTCAAGGATCATGGAGCGCGTAACGATCTGGTTTGCATTGCGAGCCAGATATTCCAGCAGTCTGAATTCCTGGAGTTGTACCGCGACCTCCTTCCCGTCATACGTGACTGTCTGACGAATAAGGTCCAATGTCATTTTTCCCGTCTTCAAGAAGACCGGTTCAGCATTGCCTTGGACGTCGTTACGGCGTTCAAGCGCACGCACTCGGGCAATTAAAAAAGGTTTGGCCAGGTAGTCGTCTCCGCCTGACTCTAGTCCTTCAATACGCTCGTCCACTCTGCCCATTGCCGTCAAAAACAAAACGGGCGTACTCACGTCCTCCTTCTCCTGCCAGACAATCCCATCCGCCGCGATGGTGACGCTGTGGCGAGCGCCGCTGAACTCTCGCACCAGGACCGTTCCGGGCTTGAGCCGCTGGCAACGCGCGTCGCCTGCCCGCTTTTGGCCAAACTGCTCCAAATACCGGAGCGTGGGCTTGTCGTGGCCCCCAAAGGCCCTTTCCTGTAGCCGCCAGGCCAGCATCCTTAACAGCAAATCCCGCCACAGGCCCTTTGGCGGCTGCCGCTCAAACTCCGCCGCCCACGCCGCTTTCAGGTCTGTGGTTGGTAGGTCGGAGAGCCGTTCAATCTCGGCTGCAATCGCGTCCGGCGTTACGGACTGGGCGTGCTTCGTGGGCTGGCTCGTCATGCCCCGAACCACGCTCCATTCGGGGCGGCAGTCCAGTCGGATTCGATGTCGCGGTGCGACATACCATCATCACCGCAAACCTCTGACGAGCATTTCTGCGGCGAAAAAGGGCGGCACAACGGGGTTCTGCCAGCACAACGATAACTGACTATCCGTCAGCAACTGGAGACCGCTCTGAGGCACCGAATCAAACTATCCTCGGTTGAAGTCGGTCTCTAGCTACGCACCCGTACTGGAATCACACGAGGCACAACATGCGCCGCGTAACTTGGTTAGCACTGGCTATTGTTGCGCCACCTGTAACAGCAAAAGACCTGACTCTCCAAGACCACCATTTAACACCTCGTCCCGTCCGCTCACTTTCTCTTGCAAAAATATGCAGCATTAAATGGGGAAAAGATGTGCGTCACGTGACGGACGCCATGAAAGCGCAAGTCTTTGCAGCCTACGGCCTTTCCGGAAATGACGATCCAGCGTGTTTGTCAGATGCTCACGGGCGCCATTGCGAAGTCGATCATTTGATCTCACGAGAGCTGGGCGGCGCTGATGAGGTCAAGAATCTTTGGCCACAACCATACGGCTCATCCCCTTGAAACGCGGTCAAGAAAGATCGAGTTGAAAATCGCCTGCACAAAGAGGTTTGCGCAGGAACGATAACGCTGAAGCGTGCACGCGACGAAATCAAGACCGACTGGCGAATACCTTACAAACGATATTTTCGTGATCCCTAGAGGTCCCTATGCCGAAAACTATTCTGATTTTTTCTGATGGCACGGGGCAAGCGGGTGGGATCAGGCCCGACCAACGCCTTAGCAATGTCTATAAGCTTTATCGTGCGACCCGTACGGGACCCGATAGCCCCATCGACCCAGCCAAACAGCTCGCCTTCTACGACGCCGGGCTCGGTACGGACGATGATGCCGGCCCGTCGTTGGTGAAGTTCGTTACCTTCCTGCAGAAACTGCTGTCCTCCGCGACCGGCCGAGGGATCACCAGAAACATCACCGACTGTTACGAAGCCATCCTTAATGCTTACGAACCCGGTGACCGCATATATTTGTTCGGATTCAGCCGCGGTGCTTACACTGTTCGGTGCGTGGCAGGCGTGTTGGCCCTTTGCGGGGTGCCCACCAAAGGTAGTGACGGCGGTGAATTGCCACGTTATCGAAGAGAAACACGGGGGATTGCAGACGAAGCCGTTCGGAAAGTATACGAGCATGGCGCGGGAAGTCCCCTCGCGACTTACGAGGCCGAGCGCAACGAACAGGCGCGCCGCTTCCGCGAACGCTATGCGTCCGATTTAGACGGGCACGCTAACGTTGATCCCTACTTTATCGGTGTATTCGATACCGTAGCCTCGTTAGGAGCCAAGGGAGCCGCCCGTTTTGGAATTAGCGCTATCCTTATATTGGGCGTCCTAGCGATCTGCTGGTTCGGGGGATGGCTGCTAGAATTGCTATTCGACCTCCCGATACTATTCACGTTCACTGCTCTCGTTGGTTTCAGTGCCGCGATTTTTGCCATTTCCAGCTTGCGATCGACTTTCAAGTACATCCGCAATTTTCCGAACCCAGGCGACTTTCATTGGCACATCGCCAAATGGGAGATGAAAAACTACGACCGAGGACTGAGCCCACGGGTACACTTTGCGCGGCACGCCTTGGCAATCGACGAAACCCGCGCAGACTTTCCCCGCGTCCCCTGGGGCTTCAAGAACTTCAGGCCTACCGTGGTCGCGGGTGAGCCTGAGTATTTGCAACAGATATGGTTCGCAGGGGACCACTCCGATATTGGTGGAAGCTACTCCGAGGAAGAATCCCGATTATCAGATATCGCTTTGCAGTGGATGGTCGAGCAAATCCTCAGCCTCCCCGCGGCACCTCTGTTGGATCAGTCCAAGCTCCACATGTTTCCAGATCCTGCCGGGATGCAGCATTGTGAGGTATTTGCGCGGCGCGACGCTTATCCGACATGGGTTCCTCTCAAACTTAGGATTACCTGGGCGGAAAAGCCACGCAAAGAAGTCCTCGGGGCACCGGTCCATCCCAGCGTGACGGCGCGATTTGGGCTACCGAAAGTCCTCAAGTGGGGCAGATACGCCCCGTATCGACCCGAAACACTGCGCGGTGATGACCGCTTTTCCCATTATTACCCTGCAGAACCTGATGGACCTCCTGCCGTCTAATCCACCTAATCTACGGAAACGAAGCAGTGACGCTGGGTTGGATCGGTCGTTTCGCAATTGTCAAATTTTAAGGACGAGCTTTATGTAACACTGATTATATTGGATTTTCGCGCTGAGCGCGGATTGCAAAAAGCTGCGCCTCCGCGCGGTTCGTCCGTATAAGTCCCTCAATACAAACCGATTTCAGTCTGCAAATTACATAAAGTTGAAACGCCCTCGGCGCTTTTGAGACTCGGGAGGCAATAAGCCCTTGATGTTATTACGCAAACAGCAGGGCTTGCGCACAACCCGCCATTGCCCCTCCATACCTTCCGTCGCTGCACACGTGATTCTCAATGGAGACGTGTGCCATGGCATTCCCTAAGCTAAAGATGTTTTTGAAGCGATTGATTGCCGCTTGCGGAGCGGCCACTGCGATCGGCAGCGTGATCCAGTTCGGCTATTGGCTTTGGCACATTATATAACGAGCTGGCCGCGCGCCCTCTCCGCGAACGGGCGAGTTCCAGTTCCCCCAGTTCCTTTTCGTATAATCACCAATTATGGGTAAGCCACACATCGCTGCTCAATGCGCATGGTAGGCAGGATACGAACGTCATGCCTGCCGACCGGATGAACGAATTCTGGCACATCGAGGTCACCATTGAGCCAACTTGGCGAAACCGGAGGGAATTTGACGTGCCCCGTCCAAAGCGACGATCGACGTAATTGAACGGGAGCCGCAGCGCCTATTGGCGCATGAACCGGCTGCGAAGGGGCGCCTTTCTTCGGAGCATTTTGCATGCCCCTAACCACGCTCCATTCGCGCCAAGAGTCCAGTCGAATTCGATGTCGCGATGCAACATGCGGATGATAGCGACTGCGAGTTTATTTTAGATGGAGCACGAGAGGCGCCGCGCACCGGATGCGCTTGCCAGTCCGCAGCTTCCCCCTGAGCCACCCAGTCCCGGACTTATGGCGCAGTTGCCACAAGGCCGACTGGCAGGCCTTAAATGAAAGGCCTGGCGGCATATCCGCTTGCAATCATTTTCTTCGCCAGCTCCCGTGAGATCGTCTTTCGTCAAACCCGCCGGCCCCACAGAAATACCGATAGTCTGTCCACTGTTGTTCGTCGAAAGCATCCTCGTAGTCCAGCCGCCACCAGAACCACATCACCAGAGCCATATCACAAGCTCACCGGCCTTCGATCTCTGATGACGCGTTCCGGGCCGGCTCTATTTTCCCGTGTAGGCAACCCGCCAGATGGTCCCCCCGATATTGTCTGCGATCAACAGGCTGCCATCTTTAGCCACAGCGAGACAGGCGGGGCGCCCCAGCATCTGCGGATGACCATCAGCACCGGCCACCATGAAACCCGTGACGAAATTGTCGTAGCTTCCCGCGGGTCGGCCGTTGCGGAAGGGTACATGCACGATCTTGTAGCCTACAGGTTCGCCCTGTCTCCAAGAACCGTGCAGCACCACGAAGGCTTCGCCACGATAATTAAGGGGGAATTGGCGACCGTCATAGAATGTCAGATCCAATGGCGTCGAGCCGGCCTCGAATAGCAGATCGGGCATAGCGCTTTTGGCCACCAGATCGGGGCGTTGCGTCCCAAGCCTCGGATCAGGATGGCTGCCTGTATAAGCATAAGGCCAACCATAAAAAGCACCGGCTTCGACCTGGGTGAGATAATCCGGCACCAGACCGGGTCCCAGACCGCGGCGTTCGTCCACGACAGCGAAGAGCCTGTCGGTACCTGGATAGAACGCCAAGCCTGCGACCGTACTCATACCGCTGGCGAAGGTCGTCATAACGCCGTCTGCCGCGACTTTCTGGATTGTCGCATCGGGCGGCATGTCATTGGCGTGGCGGCTGGCGAAGCTCCAGTAGAAAGCCCCCTGGGAGTCAAACTCCAGATCACGGGCCAACGCCTTGTCCTCCGGCGGCCCGCCGGCGGTAACGACCTTTTGCGGTGGACCGCCTGTGGTATCGCCGTCGGTATAGGGTATGCGGTAGACGGTTCTCAGATCGCTGACATAAAGCGCATGATCGTGTAGCGCGAGTCCATGCGGCGATTGATATCCAGACGAGAAAACCGACACCCGATCGGCCTGCCCCTTACCCTCATTATCGCGTAACAAAAGGATGCTCTTGCTACTGGTTTGGCTCACCAATACATCGCCATTGGGCGCTACAGCCATCCAGTTGGGTTGCTGCAGTTTGGCAAAGACAGAAATGGAAAAACCTTTCGGCACCTGCGGGGTTGCACCGGCGGGCCAAGTCAGGTCCTTGGGCGGTGTCTTGTCCGGATCGTCCACCAGACTGGGCGCAGGCAATCTGGCGGCGGAGACTGTGAAACTCTGACCCGGCTTTTCTGGGGACCAGGCTGCGACCACGAGGCCGAGGCCCAGTGCCAGGAAACAGTTTCTGATCTTGCGCATCATGCGGTTTCGTCGGCCGATTGCATCAGCCCCCGTATGTAGCCATAGGCAAAGGCGAAATTTTGCAGCTCGGCCTCGGGCGTGCCCAGTGGTACGTGATCGGGCATCAGCATTCCGTCATATCCGACGTCGCGATAGGTCCGCACAGCCTTGACAAAGTCGACGCTGCCCTCGTCGGGAAATATTTCCGCCACGAAGTCGTTTCGATGCCCACGGATGTTGCGGAAATGGACGTTGAAGATCTTCTTTCGCTCGCCGAAATACCGGATCACATCATAGATCTGTGTCGCAGGGTCCTCGAGATTTTCCGAAACCGTGCCCTGGCAGAAATTCAACCCGTGATAAGGATTCTCGTGCAGCGAGATGAACTTCTTGAGCCCTTCCACAGTGCCTAGCACGCGATCGATGCCGCGATAGCCGGGCGGCGTGCCGGGATCTTCCGGATGCAGCGCCAGCCGGATCTTGTATTGCTCGGCGACAGGCACGACCCTTGCCAGGAAATAATCGATCCGTTCCCAACTCTCGTCGGTGGTGACATGCCCGGCCGAGGTTAATGGCGCATCTTGAGCGTCGCTAAGCTTCCACTGCCGATAGGTGGCATCACCTCGGCCGGGTACTGTTTGGGACCGCAACACGGGAAGCAAAGTGAGATTATATTTGAGGATCGGGATGCCGGCTTCGGCGCAGTTTTTGATGGTCGTCTGAAATGCCTCTATCTCGCGGTCGCGTTCCGGGCTCCGGCCCAGCATCACAGCGGAATTGCGCCCCCCTGACACGAGCGAGACCGTCTCGGTCATGTCGATGCTGATATTGTGCCGTTGGCCCAAATCAACAAGGGCCTTCAGTTCATCCACCGTAGGATAGGGAACGCTCTTGTCCTTGCGCGTGGGATATCCGTTCACATGCTTGATGCCGTAGCGAGCGAGAAACGTGAAATGTTCTTCAGTCGAGGGCGGGCTCTGACATCCCAGCTTCATAAGAACGCGCTTCTTTGGCGCAATCATATGTGGCGCTCCGCTCTGTGCGCTCGCGGGCATGGCTGGAAGCGCAGCCGCTCCCAGGACGCCGACCCCCACTCCCGAAGAACTGATGAATTTGCGACGATCAAAGTCGGCCATGAACACTCCTCGCTTTTTGTTGTCAGCAGGGTCTCATGATCTGCACGCCGAAAACCGATCACTTACGCTATGGATCAATCCAGTTTTTAAATGGCTCAGGCCAGGAAACCAAGAAGGGGTTGCAATTGACAAAGGGCTGCTTCGCGCTGCTGTGTTGGCCGAGTTCGGCTCGCTAAGCCCGCCACGGCAACTTCCGTCAGGGTGGAGTAAGGGGACGCGATCCGGAACCACCTTCGCAGATGCCCACAGCCCGAAAGCTCGCTGGCGGGAGTGCGAGCCCTTTTTCGAAGGCTGGCAGGTCACGCGCTGCGCCGCAGTCAAGCCTTGGATGGCGCCCGGACCAGGAAGACATAACTGGCGATACCGCAGGCCAGGAAGAAAAGGACCATCTCCATGGCCGCCGCATAGCCGCCGGTGTGCTGCACAAGCCAACCCGTGATGATGGGCGCGACGATTCCGGCCACGCTGGCGGCACAATTCTGGATGCCGACAATACGGCCGGTCTTGTTGCCGGGGATCAGGGTCTGGGTCAGGGCCCAGTAGTTGGCGGTCGCCAGCCCCAGCCCGCTGAGCGAAAAGATCGACACGATCAGCGCCAGGTTCAGGGATTGCAGGAGCGGACTGAAAACCTCGGTCGACGCCAAAAGGAAGCCGGCGATGGTGAAAGCCTTGCGAACCAGGATCGCATCATTGCCGCGCTCGATGATCCAGTCGGCCGCCAGGCCACCGATAATCGACATCACCGCCATGCCGGCGAAACTGAAGGTCGTGTAGAAACCGCTGGCACTCAGCGACAGACCCCGCGCCTCCTGAAGATAGGCCGGCATCCAGGTCATGCAGAAATAGACGAAATACATGTAGGAAAAGGTGCCGATGATGACGCCCAGCAGGATCGGACTGGCCAGCAGGGTACGCATCGGGGCGTCAGGGGCGCTCGAGGCTGCCGCCGCCGGCGCAACCGTGCCACCATCATTCTTGGCCAGGACCAGCCAGGGCAGCAGCCACAGCAGGCCGGCAATGCCCAGGATCAGGAACATGGCGCGCCAGCCATAGGACTGGATCAACAAGGCCGACAAGGTCGCGCCAATCGCGGGCCCGAACTTCGACCCGGACATGTAGATGCCGATGGCAATGCCACGGCGCTGCTCGCCGATGTGATAGCGGATCCAGCGCATGCTGGCGGGATGCATCAGGGCCTCGCCTACACCCAGCAGCAGCCGGACGGCAAACAGTGTCTCGAAGCCGGTGGTAAAAGCCGTGAACGCCGTGAGCCCGCTCCAGACCGCAAAACAGATCGCCAGCGGATATTTCGCGCCATACCGGTCGACCACCCAGCCGGCCGGAATCTGCAGCGCGGCGTAGGACCAGAAGAAGGCGGAATTGACCAAGCCCCGTTCGGTATTGCTGATCTGGAAGAAATTCTTGAAATCCTTGTCGATCACGGCGAAGGACAAGTTGACGCGATCGACATAGGCGATGATGCAGCCCAAGGCGAGCAGCCAGACCCCGATCCAAATCGAAGCGCCCAGCTTTGCACGCAACCTGGCCGATCCGCCGCTATCGGTGATCGTCACACATCACCCCACCACTTTTCCCCCGGTGCCAGGTGCGCCGAAACAACCTCCCGATTGAGCTCCGTACCCGATCCGGGCTTGTCGCTCACCTTGACGAAACCATCCTTGACATAAGGACCGTCGAGCTTGACCACCTGATCCATCCATCCCCCTTCGCCCGTGACGGTTTCCAGGATCAGGAAATCGCGGATCGTCGCTGCCCATTGGCATACCTGATAGGTGTAAAGCTGGCTTCCAGTGCCGTGCACGGTCATGGGAATGTTGAAGACCGAGGCGAAGTCGGCGATGCGCTTGCCTTCCAGGAAGCCGCCGCTGTTGCGCAGATCCGGATTGGCGATATGGGTTGCCTGGTTGACCAGGAAGGGCGCGAAATCTTCGACTTTCCAGAGATTCTCGCCTGTCAGGATCGTCACCGGTGACTGTTCCGTCAGCCGCTTCCAGGAGTCGTTATAGGCGACCGGCATGGGATCCTCGAGCCACAAAGGCTTGATCGGCGCAACGATGCGGGCCAGCTCCTGGGCCGTGTTGAGATCATAGTCCCAGTGGCAGTGGACCATGATGTCATGGTCCCAACCGATCGCCTCACGGCAATTTTCCAGGCCTTGCGCGATCTGCCTGAACTCCCTGGTCGTCAACTGGCGATTGGCCGGATCGCGCACGGGATCGAAATAAGCGCCCGGCCGGGCGTTGTCGCCGATGGGCCGGGCGGAAGCGCGGGAGAAGTCGATCTTGTGCGCGGTGAAACCGCTGGGATGGGCTTTGACCTTGTCGGCCCATTCGCGGCACGACGCCTTGTCCGACATGTCGCGCGGACGGGAATGATCGTAAAGCCGGACCCGGTCGCGGAAACGGCCACCCATCAGGATCGAGACCGGCACATTGAGAATCTTGCCCGCTAGATCCCACAGGGCCATTTCAATGCCGCTGACCGCCCGCATCAGCGCGTGCGCCGAGCCATCGGTACGGCCCTGGCCGGATCCGATGCTGTCATCGCCCATCAGGGTGAAAAGCTTGTCGATTTCCAGCGGATTCTTGCCGACCAGATAGGACTTGATCGCCTGGATCTGCTCGGCAACCGCGACACCCGGCGAACCATAGGCCTCGCCAATGCCGTAACGGCCATCCTTGGTTACGACGCGTACATACACATACGTGCGGGGACCTTTGACGGTCATGGTATGGACATCTTTGATCGCGGCACTATTGGCCTCGGCGGCTTGCGCCTGCTGCGCGCCACCGAAGGCGACAGCCCCGCCCGCCAGACCAAGAGAGCTGTTGCGAAGAAATTGCCGACGCGATGCGCCGCTTTCCTTATTCATCATGCCAACCTCCCAGAAATTGTCCTGCACGGTTCCGGCGATCATCGCCCCTGGCCGCACTTGCTATTGATCTGCGGCGCGCAGCTTTTGTTTGGCCAGCGCTGCCCCTGACTTACTTGTTCCGCTCACGGCGCCACGCTTCAAAACGCTGCTCGTATTTGCTGTCCGTCAAGGGATAGAGCCCCAGGATCGATTCCCCCGCGGCCACCATCTCGGCCACAAACTCCTCATACACGGTCATGCGGGCCGCTTCCTCGGCGATCTCATCGGCGATGCCTGCGGGAATGACGATCACACCATCGGCGTCCCCGACCAGGATGTCTCCCGGAAAGACGGGGGCATCGCCGCACCCGATCGCGACATTGATGTCGACCGCATGATGCAAGGTCAGGTTTGTCGGCGCCGAAGGCCGGCAATGGAAGGCAGCGATGTCAAGCGCGGCAATCTCCGCGCTATCGCGGAAACCGCCATCGGTGACGACCCCGGCGCAGCCGCGTACCATCAGCCGGCCAACCAGGATGGACCCTGCCGATGCAGCCCGCGCGTCGCCCCGGCTGTCGATCACCAGCACCGCACCCGGCGGACACTGTTCGATGGCCTTGCGCTGGGGATGCTCCGGATCGCTGAACACGGAAATCGTATTCAGATCCTCCCGCGCGGGGATATAGCGCAGCGTGAAAGCAGGCCCCACCATATTCTGCTTCAGCGCGCCCAGCGGTGCGACGCCCTGGATCATCTGGTTGCGCAGCCCCCGCTTGAACAAGGCGGTGGCGAGGGTTGCGGTGCTGACATCACGAAGTTTGGCGATACTTTCGGGCGAAACGCCGCCCTTGCCGAGAGAATCTGATCCGAGCGAGCCTGCCGCAAGTATCATGGGATCAACCGCCAGAGCTGAACCCAGAAGACCGCCGGACAGACGATTTCTGCACTGTTGATCTTTTTTGCATCGCAACCTCCGCTGCCCGCTCATTCTTTGGAGCGTGAACAATACCATTCTCTATCGCGCAACCGCGCGCACGGTCTAATCATAATTTCCTATCGACCGATGCATTTTTTGAGCAAAGCCCGCGAGGCCGTCACACGGCATTGGAGGCCTGGAACACGCTTTCGCACAGCGCCAGGAAGGCCGGAACGGCCGGGTTGTCGTTGGAGGGGCGCCAGACCATATAGAGCTCCAGCGGCTCGGTGGGGGCCACCGAGACTTCCTTGAAGACCACACTCGGACAGGACACGAAGGTCATCGAATAGGGCAGCAACGCCGCGCCCATGCCCGCCGCGACAAATGCCAGGATTGACGCATTCTGATCCAGGTAATGCGTGAAAATGGGAACCACATGTTCGCGATTGAACAGGGCGGTCAACAGGCTGTGGCTGTATCCCGCACCGTCGGCGGAATACATGATGAAGGGCTGCTGGTGAAAATCCTGGGGCGTGAGAACCTCTTTTTGCGCCCGCGGGTCGTCGATATGCACCGCGGCGATATAGCGTTCCTGGTGCAGCAGGCGTTCGCAAAAGAGCCCCCGATCGATCGAGGGCCGAAGGATCGCCACGTCAAGTTCGTCCGCAAGCAGGGCCGCCTTTTGTGCCGTGGTGGTGCCCTCCTTCAGGCTGATGCGTAGCTCGGGCAGATCGGCAGCCGCGCGGCTCAGAATCGGAGGCAGCAACGAATAAGCCGCCGTCGCGGTGAAGCCCAGGCGGATTGTGCCATATTCCCCCCGCCAGGCCCGCCGCGCCAGATTGGCCGCGCTTTCCGCCAGTCCCAGGATACGCTTTGCTTCCGGAAGGAATATCCGTCCCGAGACCGTAAGCCTCACCGAGCGATTGGCCCGCTCGAACAGGGATACCTTCAAGGCCTGCTCGAGCATCTGTATCTGCCGGCTCAGGGTCGGCTGCGCCATGTTCAGGCGTTCCGCCGCGCGGCCGAAATGCTTTTCCTCGGCAGCCGCGATGAAGCAACTCAGCTGCACCAGCTGGAACATAAACGACGCTTCTCCGACATCCGAAAACCCCGGAGTTTTATAGCTTTTACCGCTTGGGCTGTCCAAGCGCGCCTATACCATTTCGCAAGAGCGAGATGTGGGCGCGGTCAAGCCCGCAAATGCCCTATACCAGATCGATCTTGAACACAGTCGCGCCGGAAGGACTGTTCATCGGCGGATAGCCGGGATGCTGCCATTCCGGCTTGTCGATGGTCCAACTGGGGTGCTCGCCAGCATCGACGCCATAAAGCTGGCCCTTGTAGACGGCCACGTCATGGATGTCGCCCTGGTTGGGCAGGAAGGTCACGGTTTCGACCACCTCGCCGGTCTTGGCGTCGTATTTGACCAGCCCCGGCGTGTAGCCTTCGTATCCGAGGGAGCCCTCCTTCTGGAGGCCGCCCACCTGCCAGATAAAGCCGTTGTCATATTCAATGCCATGCACCCGGCTTGCGAATTCCGGAATGCGCGTCTCCCGGAACATGTACTCCACCTGCCATGTCTTGGGGTCGATGCGCATCAGGCAGCCCATACGGTCGGCCGCAATCCACAGCTTGTTGGTGGCATGATCGTAAGCCATGCCATGGCTGGAACCGCCATCCTCAGGTGGCCCGAAGGGAATCTGCCGGCGGCTGATCTGCTTGCCCGTATTGATGTCGATCTGGAACACACCGTCGATGGGCGGATTGGGATGATTGATCTGGGCCGCGCCCTCACAAGCGCTCCATATATAGCCGCCGCCAACCGTCATGCCGGTGCAATCGCGCGTGCCCTGATGCAGGGTCTTGAGCAGCTTGCCATTGAAGTCCAGCAGCCAGACGGCTTCGGGACGGCCGTCATGGCGTTGCTCGGCAACCCAGAAGCCCTTGCCGTCCGGATCGGTGGCAATGCAGTTGGGATAGCCCGACGGCGTCAACCACATCCTGGTGGTCTTGGCCATGCGGTTAGGTACTTTCCTTTTCGGCGGCGGGTTCGCCAGGCTGCGGCCCAGCATGTCGGTCCCGGGCTTGCGGCCCGCAATCGGCTGCTCGATCTGGGCCAGCGCGGCGCCGGCGCCAAGGCTCGCGCCCACGCCCAGCCCAGCCGTCAGGAACTGCCGCTTTCCAATCCGTTTCGTCATCTGAGCAGATCCTTGCAACTTCAGAAGTTGAAGCGAACGCCGGCACGCATGAAACGGCCCAACGGGTCATACTGGTTGGAACCGTAACCATTCTGCCCGCCGCCGCCTGCCCATACCGGTTCGATATCGTTGAACAGGTCGGTCACATTGAGGAATACGCCCATCACGCCATTGCTGACGGGAATGTCGTAGTTCAGGTTCAGGTCGATCAGGATCTGGCCGCCGACATGCATATAGGGCAGCACGTCAGAGGTCAGGGTCTTGGTGAAGGCGCCCGCGCCCGAATAGCGCGCCTGGATGAAGGTTGAGAACGGTCCCTTGGAATACTGGGTCTGCACGGTCCAGCGCCATTGGGGATGGCTGTTGTCGCCGGCGTAATTGATCACCGTCGAGCCGGGAGTGACCTGGGTATACAGGCTGACATAGTTGGCGATGCCATGCAGCGTCATGTTGCCCTGCAGCTCGTTCCACACGTCCTCCAGCGAAAAGGAATAATTCGCCTCAAAGTCCGCGCCTTCGGTCTGCGCCACCACCAGGTTCTGCGGCGCGGTGACGGTTCCGAACAGGCTGCCATCGGCGTTGCGCAGCACGAACTGACACTCCGCCACTACACCCTGGGCGCATTGCTGAACGATCAGCTGGCTGCCGATGCTGCCGATATTGCCGGTAATGTTGATGTTGTACCAGTCGGCGGATGCCATGAAGCCCGGCAACCATTCGGCCTGATACACGATACCGGCTGTGGTGGTGTCGGCATATTCCGGCTTCAGATTGGGATTGCCCTGGCTGTAGTTCTGGGCCTGGGCATTCACCGGATGTGTGCCGTCCGGCAAGGTAATGCCGTAGTCGATGATGCTGCCATGACCGCCATTCACGGCCGCAAAAAGTTCGGTGAGGTTGGGCGCGCGCGCGTCGCGCGAGCGTGTGCTGCGCAGCCGGAACTCGTCGGTGAGATCCCAGGTAAGGCCGGCCTTCCAGGTGAAGGCATTGCCGCTGGTGCTGTAGCCGGTCAGGCGGACCGCGCCATTGAATTCGATATTCTTGGCGAGGAAGGCATCATGTGCCAGGGGCACGACGGTTTCGATATAGCCTTCCGACACATCGTAATTGCCTGCCTGGGGGAAGTAGTTGCCGACGCGGAACGGGCCGTTCACGCCGGTGATCGGATTGAATGCCAACCCTTCGGGCGCAACACGCTGACCCATCGATTCGTAGCGCCACTCAAAGCCCGCCGCGAGCGAAACATCGCCCGCCCAGATGGAGAAGGGCGTGCCGTTCAGATTGATGGCGAAATTGTCTTCGAGGATTCGCGTCTTGCGCCAGTCGGTGCCGGTCAGGTAGTTGAGCTGGCCTTCCGTCGCGGTGTTCACGCCCTGGCCCTTGATCGGCGCCGCGATGCCGGAATTGCCCATCATGTTGAAGGGCAGGCAGCCGTTGGTCGGGTTGGTGAGGGTGGAACGGCAAACAATATGGCCGCTGTTGGGATCGACTACCGCGTCCGCGGCCAGCGCCGTATTCCCCAGGATCTGGTCGTAAAGCGCGGTGACGCTTTCGTCGGTCTGGGCATTCTCGAAATGGGCATTCCAGGTCCAATCGCCGAAGATGCGACCCTTGGCACCGGCCACCAGGCGCAGCACATTGTTGTCATGCTTGATCCAGGTGCGCGGCAGGTTCGCGAAATACTTGTTCAGGGTAAAGCTGGCGATCTTCTTGGCGGCCATATAATTGGCCAGTTCCGACGGTAGATAGGCATTGTCGGCATTGATGGTCAGCGCGGTGGCGCCCAGGTTCTGGTTGTAGGAGCCGATCTGGTAGTCATAGTTGGAAACGCCATAATCCATGGTGGCGTAGACGCTGAGGTTATTGTTGAAGTCCCAGCTTGCCTGGGTGTAGAGCACCTCGCGCGCGATCGGCTCAGAGCCGGGCAGGAATTGCAGCTTTATGCCGTCACCGCCCACCATGGTCGTGCTGGTGACCTGGGTCCCATAGTTGAACGGAATCGCATTGCCGTTGTTGTCGAAGGTCGTGCCTTTGAGCAACGTCGAGGCTGCGCCGCTCGTCAATTTGCTGGCGGAGATGATGCCGCCGAAGTTGGCCTGCGATGACGTGACGTTGCACGCAAAGCCCTGACCCGTGGCGCTGCCCGCGGGCAGCGTGATGGTCTGGCAACTTTTCTTGCCCAAGGGCGTGCTGATCAGCGAATAAATGCCGTTGGAATGGTACATTTCGGCGCCGAACATCACATGACCGCGATCGCCGCCAAAATTCATGCCGGCGGCCAGGGTGAACTTGCTTTCGAAGTCCCCGCCCTGCTGGCTGATGCCCGCCTGGGCACTGCCCCTCAAGCCCACAAACTTGTCGTCGAGAATGAAGTTGACCACGCCGGTCACCGCGTCCGAGCCATAGGCGGCCGAGGCGCCACCGGTCACAACTTCCACCCGTTGGATGAGAGCGGTGGGAATCAGCGAGATGTCGACGCTGCCGGCCGCGGTGGACGCCACGAAACGCTCGCCGTTCAACAGCACCAGGGTGTTGTTGGCGCCCAGGTTGCGCAGATTGAGGAAGGTGCCACCGCTGCCGCCCGAGCCCGTCGAGCCGCGCGGCTGGGTGCTGGCGGCGAGAACCGGCATCATCTGCACCAGCGCGTCTGCAGGGCCGCCTGGGTTGGCTGCGGCCAGGAGGTCGGCCGAGGTCACGGTAAGCGGCGTGGGCGCCTCATAGCCCTGTCGCGCGATGCGGGAGCCGGTGACGGTGACCGCTTCCACATTTTGCTCGGCCTGCGCGAAGGCGGCGGTGCCCCAACACAGCCCCAATGCCAGGACTGAGCTGGTGGCGAGAAGATTGCGTGTCATGATGTTTCCCCTTAGCGATAGTTTTTGTTGTTCACACTTCAGCCGCGGACTGCAGCAATCACGCTTTTCCCTCTTGTCCCGACGGCATGCGTACCGGCAATCAGTGCTGCTGATCCGCACCTTTTCTGCTGACGGTGAGAGCGCGGGCCCGATAAGTCAAAACCAAATCCTCTATCGATTGATGCGATATCGTGATGGGTGTCGATGCGCGGAATTTCGTGCCGCACACACGCAAAGACACGAAGGAAGAAGCCCTTCCCACGCCCCTGCGCGATACTTCGCGCTTCAGATGATGTGCTTCTCGGCGTCGATCAGGCCACGGATATAGCCGAACTCGAACGGGAAGTTTTCGCGCTGAGACTGCTCATTGTCCTCACCGGGCACACGCGGCGAATGATCGGGCATCAGCAGGTCTTCATAACCGACTTCGCGATAGACCTTCAGCGCCTTCACGAAATCCACATCGCCTTCATCCGGAAACATCTCCGCCACAAAGTCATCGCGGTGGCCCCGGATATTGCGGAAGTGAACGTTGAAGATCTTCTTGCGGCTGCCGAACCAGCGGATGACGTCGCCGATCTGCGCATTGGGGTTTTCCAGGTCTTCGCTGACAGTTCCCTGGCAGAAATTCAAGCCGTGATAGGGGCTTTCATGCATGCCGACGAACTTCTTCAACCCGTCGATGGTGCCCAGCACGCGGTCGACACCGCGATAACCTTGCGGCGGCATGCCGGGGTCCTGCGGATGGCAGGCGATGCGGACTTTATACTGGTTGGCGACCGGCACCACATGCGAGAGGAAATAGTCAATGCGTTCCCAGAACGCCTCGGCATTGACCACGCCTGCGCGTGTGAGGGGAGGATTCTTCGCCGCCGCCTCCTTATAATTCCATTTGTTGTAAACCGTGTCGCCGCGACCCGGCACTTCCTCGGACCGCACCACGCCCAGGATGGACATATTGTATTTGAGGGTGCGGATGCCGGTGGCGGCGCAGGTGCGGATGTGGTTCTGGAACGCTTCGATGTCGCGGTCACGCTCCGGCGACTGGGCCAGCATGATGGCGGGATGCTTTTCCCGGTCGATCAGTGATGACGTCAGCAACACGCTATCCACGATCTCGACTTTGACCTTATATTTGCTGGCAAGATCCAGCATTGCCTTCATTTCGTCGACGGTCGGATAAAGCCGGTTGGGATCGGACGTTTTCGGGTTGGTACAAATGGCATCCACGCCAAAACGCCCTATCCAGCCCGCGCTTTTCTCGGTCAGGGTTCCGAACTGATGGCCCAGCCGCGCCTTCAGCGGCGGCTTGGCGCCACCCGAGGGGCCCTTGGCCTTTTCCGCGGCATCGGCGGGCACAGCTGAAAGCGAGCCGGCGGCGGCGACAGCGGCTCCCAACCCGGAAATCGATACAAATTCGCGACGATCCATGGCTTCCCCTGAATAGTTTTATTTTATAGGCGCTCGATGGCAGCGCTTTTCTTGAACGATAGTGCGATTTGGTGGCGCGGTCTAAACCAAAGGTCCTATTGATCGATGCAGGATTTGGCTAACTCGCATTGCGCTTGCGTGCGGGAACTGGGCCGGCGCATGCTTGATGGATGAAAAGAAAGGAGCCGGACATTGCTGCAATGCAACGCACAACGCGGAGCATCGCCCAAAATTCGCGCAATCTTGGCGCGCTGGCGTCTCTGAAGGCAGCGCTGGAACGCAATCCCGAACAGGAAGCGGCTTGGCTCGCCTATGCAAATGGCCTCGTGGCGCACGGCGAAGTTGCAACCGCGCTTGCGCTGATGGAGGCCGCCCAGCGCAGAGGCCTTAGGAGCGCGGCGACCCAGTCGTTGACAAAAAATCTGTACAACCGGCTTCAGGCAAACCAGCTTCACGCCCAGGCGACACGACACCACCAGGATCGACAACTGCACCAAGCGATCGCGCTATACCGGCAGGCGCTGGCGATCCAGCCCGAACTTGTGGAGGCGGAGGTCAATCTTGCGACCGCTTTGCAGGAAACCGGTGCCCCCGCGCAAGCCGCCGACCATCTGCGCCGAGCCATCGCCAAGCGCCCGGATTTCGCCATCGCGCATTATAACTTGGGCAACGTCCTTGCCGTCCTGGGCCACGACCCGCGACCGGCTTATCGCGATGCCATCGCACTGGAACCTGCCTATACCGATGCCTGGTACAATCTTGCCCTGGCACAGGAGGCGGCCGGCAACAGCCAGGAAGCCCAAGACTGCTATCGCGGCGCCATCGCCATCTCACCCGCCTTTGCCGCTGCGCATATGAATCTGGGAGTCCTGCAGTTCGCCGGCGGCCAATACGAAGCGGCGCTTGTGTCCTATGAGCAGGCGCTGAAGGCGGATCCCGGCCTGGCGGGCGCGCATAGCAATCGCGGCAATGCCTTGCGCGCCCTGGGCCAACGGGATGCGGCTGCCGACGCCTATCGCGCCGCAATTGCCTGTGATCCCGGCCTGGCGCAGGCCCACAACCATCTGGGCAATCTGCTGCGCGATCAAGGCAGCCTGGAAGAGGCTGCTGCCTGCTTCCACGCCGCCACAGTGGCCGACCCGGCTTTCGCAGAACCATCCTATAACCTGGGGTATGTCCTGATGGAGTTGGGCAATGTCGCGGAAGGCTTTAGCTGGCTGACCCGCCATGCCGAGCAGACCTGCCGCGCCCAGCCGGATTCAGCGCCGGAACACAAGCGCAAGCATGATGAGGAGCAGCGCCAGCATCTGGGGACGGCCGGACCCGATCCGCTGGGCCTGCTGCATATTGCCGGCGGCGGAGCTACGCCGGGTCCGGCGGTCCTGCATCATGCCGGTGTCGAGGAACATTGGCATGGCGATCATCCGGTGGTGGTGATCGACGACTTCCTGACACCACAGGCGCTGGCCGAACTGCGCCGCTTCTGCGCCGCATCCACGATCTGGCGCGAGGTCTATGAAGGCGGATACCTGGGTGCCTTTCCCGAACACGGCGTCGCCTGCCCCCTGCTCGCGCAGATCGCGCGCGAGCTTCCCGCATGCTATCCGCGCATCTTCGGGAACCATCCGCTTCTGCAACTATGGGCCTTCAAGTATGGCGAGCGCATCACCGGCATTCCCTTGCATGCTGATTTCGCTGCCGTGAACGTGAATTTCTGGATTACGCCGGATGTGGCCAACCTGGACCAGGCGCATGGCGGACTTGTGATCTGGGACAAGCCCGCGCCGCTCGACTGGGATTTCGCCAAATATAATGCCGATGCGAAAGCCAGCCGCCGCTTTTTGGAAAGCCAGGGCGCCAAGTCCCTGACGGTGCCCTATCGCGCCAATCGCGCCGTGATCTTTGATTCCGATCTATTCCACGAAACCGACGACATCCATTTTTCGCCGGGCTACGATAATCGCCGGATTAACCTCACGCTGCTTTATGGCCGGCGCGGCTGAAAGCCGGCGCGGCAGCGTCGCCACAACGCTCAGGAAACGCGCCAGCGCCGGATTGGAAATTTCATTGCGCCATACGCCATGGATTTCGACCAGGTCGCGCCCATCGCAATCCAGGGGCCGGAAGCTCACCCCATTCACATGGAGGCCGGCGGCTGACAGCGGTACCATGGCAGCGCCCAGCCCACTGCCCACCATGCTCAAGATGGCATGAGCATTGGTGACATGCTGGATCACGCATGGGGTAAAGCCTTCCAGCAGGTCCGATATGATGCCATGCAGATATGCGGCACCGTCGCGGTCATACATGATGAACGGCTGGTTGTGGAAATCGGACGCGGACAGCGAGGCCTCGCGCAGACGCGCGTCATGCGCCGGCAGCGCGGCGACCAGAGGCTCGGCCCCCAATGGCATGCAGGAAAGTGCCGGTGTGGTTCCCGCCCAGACCAGACCGAAATCCAGCCGGCCGGCGATCAGCGCTTCATCCTGTTGTGCCGAGGACATCTCGTGCAGCACCACGGCGACGCCGGGCAGTTGGGCGCGGCAGGCTGCCACAATCTGCGGCATCAGCGTATAGCCCGCCGCAGTTGTGAAGCCCAGCGAGACGGTGCCGCGCTCACCGGCGGCGACCTGCCGTGTGATCGCGGTGCCGGCAGTGGTGGCCTGCAGGATATGGCGCGCATCGCTGAGGAAGGCGCGGCCGGGGCGCGTCAGCCGCACATGCCTGCTACCCCGAACGAGCAGCTGGACGCCTAACTCCTGTTCCAGCAGGCGGATCTGCCGCCGGAACGGCGATTGCGTCATGTTCATTTCGCTGGCGGCACGAGCGAAATGCTGCTCATCGGCCACGGCCACGAAACATCTCAACTGCTTCATATCGAACATCGCGCCAATCCGTTCAAGCCGCGCCGCGTCCGGCCATCTGGATCAGTCCGCGGATATAGCCATAGGCAAAGGTGAAAGATTCGTCCTGCGCGGCACGCAATTGGACGGGACTGAGCCCCGTCGGTGCCATGCGCGGAATATGGTCCGGCATCAGCATCCCGTCATAACCGACATCGCGATAAACCTCGACGGTGGCGGGCAGATCGATGTCGCCGTCATCGGGGAAGCACTCCGCGACAAAATCATTGCGATGGCCCTTGATGTTGCGGAAATGGACATTGAAGATTTTCTTGCGCGTGCCGAACCAGCGGATCACGTCGAAGACCTGCGTTTTGGGATCGTCCAGCATTTCGCAGATCGTGCCCTGACAGAAATTCAGTCCGTGATAGGGACTTTCCTGGATGGAGACGAAGCGCTTCAGGCCCTCCACAGTCCCCAGCACATTGGGCACGCCCATGAAGCCCTGGGGCGGCAAGCCCGGATCGTGCGGATGCTGCGCGAGCCGCACTTTATATTCGTTGGCCACCGGCACGATGCGTTCGAGCACATAGACGATGCGCTCCCAGAAAGTGTCCACATCGATCAGGCCTGCCCGTGTCCGGCCTGGCGTGCCGGTGCCCCCATCCTTGGGGCCCAGAACCAATGCATCGCCCTTGCCGGCGACCGCATCGGCATAATTCCAGCGGTTATAAAGTGTGTCGCCGCGTCCCGGCACTTCCGCCAGTCGAAGAATGGGCAGGATAGACAGATAGTATTTGATCGCAGGAATGCCCGCTCTGGCGCAGTTGCGGATGGTGTTCTGGAAGTCTTCGATTTCCCGGTCGCGCTCCGCAACCTTGCCCAGCATCAGGGCGGACTTGTCGCCGCGCCCGATGTCACAATCGGTCATGTCGATGCTGATGCCGTATTTCTCACCCAGCGCCGTGACAGACTTCAGTTCATCGACCGTGGGATAACGGCGCCCGGGCTCGGCGATTTTGTACCAGCCGCAGACATTCTTCACCCCGTATCTCTGGAAACGCCGGAAGTTCTCTTCACTGGTCGGTTCCTGGGTGCCCAGCTTCATCAACGCAGGCTTGCGGGCATTGTGCCGCTTGGGCGCTGCCAGTGCCGCTTCGGAGCTGATCAAGGCGCCCGCGCCCAGTCCCGCGGTCGAACCTTCCAGAAAACTACGGCGATCCAGCATCGTCCCGCCTCCCCTTTTTATATTTTATCACAATATGATTTTCTTGTTATCTGGTGTCAATCATGATCATAATGTGATTTATGACAACAAGATTTCAGCCTCTGTAGGGATGTTCTCATGCAAGACGCGTTACCCCCGCTGCCAGCCGGCGTGCTGGAGACCTTGAAACAGGTCTCCAGCGGCTCGCTGACCACGCAACTGTTCAAGCGGGGATTGCGCCAATGCTTCTTGGTGGGTCTGAAGCCGATGAATCCGGATACGGCGCGCTTTGCCGGTGAAGCCTTCACCATGCGTTTGATCCCCGCGCGCGAAGACATCGATACCTATGCGACGCTGACGCCCCATCCCAATTCCGAAAACCTGCAATGGGAGGCGGTGGACCAGATCAAGCCGGGTCAGGTTTTGGTGATCGATGCCCGCAACGAAGTACGGGCCGGCACCTGCGGCAGTATTCTGGCGGCGCACATGATGGTGAAAGGCTGTGCCGCCATCGTAACCGATGGTGCCTTGCGCGATGGCGTGGAAATTGCCCGGATGCCTTTCCCCGCCTATGCCCGCCAGATCACCGGTACCTCGCGGCTGTCCTATCACCGCGTCGCGGACCTGCAGGTACCGGTTTCCTGCGCCGATGTGGCGGTCTATCCGGGCGACATACTGGTGGGGGATGGCAACGGCGTTACCGTGATCCCGCGCCACATGGCACAGGACATCGCGCGCGATGCCGCCCAGCAGGATAGGGTCGAGGATTACCTGATCGCGCGCATCCTGGCGGGGGACAAGCTCTATGGCACCTATCCGCCGAATGTCCAGACGCGCGCCGACTTCGAGGCTTGGACCAAAGCCGGCGCCAAACCGGAAGACGCGCTGAAGATCCGTGCACAGCATGTCCAAATTGTCTCCTGACCAGCGTATTGCCTTGATCCGGAGGTATTTCGCCGCCTGCAACGCCGGCGACTATCAGGGCCTGCTCGCCTGCTTCACACCCGATGCCGTGCATTATTTCCCACCCGGCCTGCCGGAGGTACCCTGGCGCGGCGCGGAGACGATCGCGCGCAAATGGGTATGGTGCGTCGAGACGCTGGGATCACGCTGGACGATCGAGAAGATTTTGTGTTCCACCGACAGCGACGAAGCCGTGATCGAATGGACACATTGGAAGCGTAGCCAGGGTACGGCATTGCGCGGCGACGAATGGTACATCTTCCGCGATGGCCTGATCGCGGAAATTCGCGCTTATTACGCCGCGCCGGCCGACCGGACAGTCCCGGCCAATGAGCTGGTCGCCTTCGATTACGCCGGGCGCGGCTATGCCACCAGGCCGCCGGGCGACTGAAACGGCATTCTGATATGATGCGGACATGACAGACGGGCCCAAGACCGCTACCGGCACGCAACTGCTGGATAAGGCACTCGACATGATCGACCTCGTGGAATCGTCGGGCCAGCGCCTGACGGCCAGCGCTATTGCGGAGATCAGCGGCTATCCCAAACCAACCGCAAACCGCATCCTGGCGGCATTGGTACGGCGGGGTTTCCTGGCCATCGATCGGCGCGATCAGTCCTATGAACTGGGCATGCGTTTCACGCAACTGGCAGCAACCCTTCGCCGCAGCCATCATCTGGTCACCCAGATCGAGGATCAGATGATCAGCCTTTCAACCCGCAGTGGAGAAACCGTGTCTCTGGCTGTGGCCGAGCCCACATCCGCGCGGATCGTGAGCCGCTATCACTTGGGGTTGGAAGGCATGCCGGGCGGGCCTGCCGGGGCCAAGCGGCCCTATCATGCCTCCGCCATCGGCAAGGCGCTGTTGAGCGGGATGCCGGAACGGCAGGCGTTGCGGCATATCGCGCGCATCGATTTCGAGCGTTTTACGCCCAACACCATTTCCGGCCGTGAAGGATTGCTTGCAGACCTGCAGGTGACGCGCGCCAGGGGCCATGCGTTGGACGACGAGGAAATCGTTGCCGGTACGCGATGTGTCGCGGTTCCCATATTCGGTCGCGATGGCACGGTCACCGCGGCCATCAGCCTGTCCGGACCGAGCTACCGGATGATCGACGCGCGCATCAGGGAGATCACAACGGCGCTTGGTGCGATCGCCGCGGCAGCACGGGAAAGCATGTATCCCGCGGTGGGAGATCGGCAGGAAAGCGGGGAAATTTCTTGTTTGCGCGGCGGCGGACTGTTCCATCCCCTGGCCATGACGGTGAATGACGAGAATATCCGGATTGTCGATGCCGGCGCCCGGGCGCTGCGCACATTCTCGCTTGACGGCATGCTGCGGGAGACTGAGGAGTTGCCCGGCCCATTTGAGACGGCGGCGCTTGGTGCGTCCGGGCAAGTCATGCTCTCAGCCGGAAAAAAGATACAGCTTCTTTTACCCGGACAGAAAGCACGGGGCGCCGACCTTCCCGATGCCGTGGTAGCACTGGCCTTTGCACCAAACGGCCAGGGTTATGCGCTGGCCCGCGAAGGCGGCGTATATGATCCGCTGTCCGGCAAGCTCCTTTTCAAGGCGGCCGGATGGCCAAACTTGATAACGGTCAGCAGCCAGCTCTTGTGCCTGAGCACTGACCATCAGATTTTGCTGTGCAACGGCGACGGTACCATCAAGCACAAGCTCGAAATTGGTGGTCGCGCCGAGGCTCTGACAGCAACGGACAGCCATATCTGGGTCGCGGACGGGAAGCACATCCTGCGTACTGCCGTTGCGACAGGAGAGACCGAGCAGGTCGACGTCCCGGAGCGGCGCATTACCGCCATCGCGGGCTTTGGCGCCGACACATGGCTGGCAGGTGCCAATTTCGGGGCTCAGCTTTCGGATTTTGGCGAGACCGCGCGAAATTCCGGCGCGCTTTACCGGTGGAAGCGTCCATTCACCGCCAGGACCCTCGTCCCGGTTACAGACCGGCAAGGCGCCTCATAAAAGGGGATCGAGCGGGCAATCGCTCTTTCGCCTGCCCACACTCTAGCGAGACGCCCGAAACTGGCGAGCTAGTTTCGGGCAGACTGGGCGGCCAGCCATCTAGTCCGAATGCAAAAACGCGACTGCGATGGCATCCGATATTTTCGCGGTATCCCGCCTAGGTCGACCATGTTCCGGAAGTTGGAGCACCGCTCGGCAAGCTCACATGTCGCGTTATTCCGATTTCTTGATCGCCAGTCTCTGCCGCTAAACTCGCAATTTCCCCCGCTGTCTTGGCACCGGCCAGAGACAGGCTCAGATCCTATTGAAGGCAGCTCCCCATCGCCTATCAAAAGCACCAACATCGGTACTAACACCGCTAACGTGGTGTATCGCCGGAGTGGGCTTCAGCTCAAACCGGCATTTTCCGCTTGGTATATTCGCGGCCGATCAGAGCCGATTGTTCGGAACATTCCAGCACCATGCCGCCCAGCTTGATGCTGTCCACCACGGTTTCGGGAATGCAGGTATCCAGCAGTTTGACGCCGCTGGCCTTGCACGCCGCCGCCACCCTGAGCCGCGCCGCCGCCACGTTGGGCGCAATGCTGGAGGGCACACTGAACTCGGTCGCACGCGGAACCGGCGGGTCAGGATAAAAAGAAAGCCCATTGAGCGACATGGCCATGTCGCCGGGCCCCCATTCGGCAAAAGTCACGCCTGGCACGGCGAAGGTCTTTTCCACATTCTCAAGCGCCCACCGGTCTTCGATCTTGAGCCCCAGCATGATCTCGCCGCTCTTGTTCAGCGGCCATACATCCGCAAGCCGCGTATAGCGGTTCGCATTGATGCCCCAGATGCGCGCGGCAAAGCCCTGGCTGCCGGAACCACGCAATCCTTCGCCGCCATATGGCAGTTCGCCCAGAACCCCTCGTGCGGCGCCGGGATATGGAAACGGATAGCGGATCGCCTGCACCGCAGCGGTGACCGCTTTGGGGTCGCGGGCATGGCAGACATCCACCCCCATCACGCCGCAGGCCAGGATCTGGGCCAGCACCCAGCTGTTGGCCTCCATATAGGCTTGGCTGTAACCGATGATGGGCATGGAGACAAAAGTCGCTGGGGTGCGATGACCGCTGCGGGTAGGACCTCCATCCACCAGACCGCGCATGAATTTGCGCACATCAGCCAAATCGAAACAGGCATGTTCCAAGTCGATGCAGATGCAGTCGGCCCAGGTCTGGGCCATTTTCTTGCCGATCTCATAACCGTCGCCGTCGCCGCTCGGTCCCCAGGTGACATAATACATGGGCTGGCCGTCTTCCCACAGCTCGATGCATTTGTTGAGGCGCCGGGACTTATAATTGGGATCGACGGTCGCGGGTTGCTTGCCCGACCACACCCAACGGGGTTGGCTTTGTGCGACGGCTTCGGTGGCGACGGCGGCGCCGACACCGGCCAGCAAAAAGTCTCTTTTCTTAAAATCCATGTGACACCTCATCGATAAAAAAGGCGCGCCCGGTTTCCCAGACGCGCCAGTTTTCAGCAAACATATCTCGGCTCTTAACGGATGCCCCGCGACAACTCACATCTTCAATCCGTCCTGAGGGTGATGTTGAAGAAGAAGGTCTGGCCATTCGGATCATAGGTCGCCGGGAAGGTGACATTGCCGTTGGCAGCGCTGCCCAGGATCGGCGGGCCGACATTGAGGAGGTTGTTGATACCCGCATCCAGCCGGATATTCTCGTTGATATTATAACTGCCCGACAGGTCGAAATAGTGGAAGTCGGGCAGGATGGGGTTGGTAAGAGTGTTGAGTGCCGGAACCGTGCCCACCGCGCGGAACGGCAACTGATAGGTGTCCACCGTGGTGCCGCCAACGAAGCGGTGCCTGAGGCTGACCGTCAGGTCGCCATCCACCAGGCTGACCCGCGTGGCGCCCTTGAGGGATGGAATAGGCGAACCGCAGGTGGTGCCAAACGAGCCTACGCACTCATTCTTGATGTTGGTCAGTTCCTTGACCGGCGTCAGAGTGAATTCCGTGGTCCAGGTCCAGTTAGTGGCGATGTGAACACTGCTCTGGTTTGTGAATACGCCCCAGTCCATGTCAAAGCCATACTGGCCTTCGATGTCGATGCCCTGGGTCTTGAGCGCGCCGGTATTGGCGTTGTTGACCTGGACATAGCCGGGGGCAACGATGGCGCCGCTGTTGGGATCGCGGTTGAAAGCCCGGCAATAGATGCTAGCCGCGTCCTGCAGCACATTGAAGCAAAGGTTTCCGGTATTGACCAACCCGCCGCCCAACTGGGCGATGGCGCCATTGATGCCGATCGAGTACCAGTCGAGGCTGACTGCCAAGCCGGGAATGAATTCCGGAGTCAGCACGGTCCCAAAGGTGATGGTTTCCGATTTTTCCGCTGACAGGTTGGGATTTCCGCCGCCGACGTTGCCGACCAAGGTCACCGGCTGCACCGCAGACGTGAACACGTTGGCTGCGGGCACGCCCTGCGTCTGACAAATGGAGCGGACTGCCGCGCTACCCTTCTGGGCAGCCGTCGCGAGATTTCCGCACGGATCATTGAAGGAAGTGAAGTTTAGGGTCTGCCCGCCGAACAGCTCGCCCACATTTGGCGCGCGGATCGCGCGCTGATACTGACCACGGAAACTGACATTGCTGTCGACCTTCCAGTCGGCGCCGCCGGCGTAAGTCCAGACATTGCCGATACCCCTCAGATTGTAATCCGAATAGCGGAAGGCGCCGTTGATGCTTAGCGCTTGAATCAAAGGCATGTCCTTGGCCAGCGGTACGCGTGTTTCGCCGAACAGCTCCCGCACCGACTCGCTACCTCGGGTGGGCAGCGCAGCGTTGAAGCCGGCCACATCGCCGGACGCCAGGAACTGGTCGGGCGTGAACTGCGCCGCTGTCGAACGCCACTCGCTACCAAGCGCGAAGCCCACCCCGCCTGCCGGCATGTCGAATAAGGTACCGGTGATGCTGGCCTGTGCGCCGGCCATTTGAGCGCTGGTGATGTTGCTTGAACTGATCCCAATCGCGTTGACACAGGAGGACGTGATGTTCTGGCCGAAGATGTCGCAGACAGGAGCTGCACCACCGACTGAAAGCAAAGCGTCCTGCAGGCGGCTGCGCGAAACGCTGCCGCTTTCGCGCTCTGTCAGAACGGTTTTGGCGTAGTTGTAATAGATGTCATATGACAGGTCATGCATGAAGCCCGGCTGCACATCCGGTAAGGTGCCGCGGAAGCCGCCCACAAAGCGCCAGGCATCGCGCTGCGCATTGGAGATACGGAAACCCACATCGGTAAAGCGGCGGCCGACCGTGAGCGCGGCGATGCCGTCACCGCGCGTGGTAGTGTAAGTCTTGGCACCTTCGGTTGCGGTCACGCCTGCCGGCGTAGGTTCAGCCAGGTCCATCTGCGTCAGCAGCGCCTGCATGGTGGATGACAGATACGGATTGTTGGTGTTGAACAACATCGTGGAATTGACGTTGCTGGGCGACAGCCGCGACACGACCGTGTTGGTGGAGAAGTGCATTTCGGCATAGGCCGTGATGCGCGGCGCCAGGTCGTAATGCACAAAGCTGTTGACCATCCAGCGTTCCAGCGGTGTCTGGAGATAGTTGGGCAGAGTCAGGTTGTAGCGGTCATCCGGATCGATAGCGGGACGTGCCGTCGTGCCCTGGTCGTTGAAGGTGAAGCCGAAGCCGTTGTTGGTGGCAATGCCGGAAAGTCCCGCATTGGCATAGGCAGCATTGAGCGCCCCGTTGCTGCCGCCGATATTGGCGAAAGACAATGGCACCAGACGGCCATTGGGAATATCGCCTGAACCGGCAAAGACCAGACCCGGTTTGCCGCCGGCATTGAGGCAGGCTTGGCCCGAAACGCCGGTGATCTGCGTGCCGATCCTGCGCGAACTCGCGGTCGCGGCAGTAACGCAGCCGTCGCCATAGGGCGGAATGTAGATGCCGCCACGGTCCTGGCGAGAGATGGCGCCCCGATTGAGATAGCCGATGCTGACGGCGATATTGCCCTTGTCGTGCGCGAAGTTGGCACCGCCGGTGAGGTCGACGCTCCAGGTGGGGGTCGAGCTGTCGCGGTCGAAATCCACATGGGTCTGGGCTTCGACGCCTTCAAAATCCTGGCGCATGATGAAGTTGACCACGCCCGTGATGGCGTCGGAGCCGTACACCGCCGACGAACCGCCGGTGACGATTTCGGTACGGTCGATCAGGGCGGTGGGGATGGTGTCGACATCGACGGTCTGGTCAGGCCCCTGGATGGTGAAGCGGCGGCCATTGACCAGCACGAGATTGCGCGCCGCGCCCAGGCCGCGCAGGTTCAGCGTAGCGCCGCCGGTGCCCTGTCCGTTGTTGAACTTACCGTCACCCTGACTACCGCGGAATTGCGGCGTCTCGTTCAGCGTGTCTTCGATGTTGACCCGACCCGACAGGCGGATCTGGGTATTATCCAGCACTGTGACCGGCGTCGGTGCCTCGAAGGTCGAGGGCAGGCGCGAACCGGTGACCACCACCGATTCCGTCGCCTGCTGCGCAAAGGCACTTCCCGCGCCGAAGGTAACGGCTGCCAGCACAAGACCGGCACTGCAAAGATAGGACGCGCGCAGACGAGCACGACTGGTGATGGACATGACTTCCCCCTGTTGTTTTCTTGCGCAGACGTGAAACCGCGACGCGCTCTTCCCTGGACGCGCCAATTTCCCGTTTCGGTCGGATAGCGGTAACGGTCGCGTGATATCACAATGTAAATGTGCGCGCTAACATCTGAGATGTTAGCGCGCACATTTATGGGGTCTGTTTCTCAAATAACACAGTTCGCGGATGCAACATTCATGTTGCAAAGCAATAGACCCGCTCCGCCCGCCGAAGAATTGACCTTTCGCAAGAGAGGCTTCATCGATCTGCAGCTGCAGTTGGGATGGTCTGGATCTTCGACCGGGGAGAAACATGAATCTCAAATCGTTCGCTTTGATCCCCCTTGTTGCCGCGCTTTTGCTCCCGCAAGCGCCCGCTTGCGGTCAGATGCTGCCGAACGTCAATCTGGTGTTCGAGCCCTTCCATGCGAACAGTATCTACGAGGCGAACGAGCGTGCCGGCTGGACGATTCATGGCCTGCTGGGCGCGAGCTACACCCGGTACAATTATGAATTGAGGGAAAACACTTTCACTGTCCTGAAGTCTGGCGTTCTGGACCTCTCGTCTGGTACCGATACCATTGAGACCCGGCTGAATCACCCGGGGATGCTGTATCTGCGCCTGAGCTTCATCGGCGCACCGGATCCGGCCGGACCCGTCACGCCGCAGGAACTGGACAAGATGACGGTGGGCGCGGCGGTGGCGCCGGAACAGATCAGACCGGCGACAGCCAAGCCCGCCGATTTCGATTCTTTCTGGGCGGAGAAGTTGGCCGCCTTGAAACAGGTTCCCATCAACTCCCGGCTGGTGTCCTCCTCAACCGACCGCGAAGACGTGGCGCTGTCCATTGTCACTCTCGACAGCCTGAGTTCGCAGGTGCATGGCTATCTCGCCGTGCCCAAAGGCGGCGGCAAACATCCGGCGCTGGTGATCTATCAATATGCCGGCGTATATCCTTTGCAGAAAAGCACGGTGACGGATCGCGCTGCGGAAGGCTGGTTGGCCTTTGACGTAGATTCCCATGACACGCCGCCCGACCAGGCGACAGCGCCGCGCGATTATGCCGGCATCGGCAATACTAGCCGCGAAAGCTCCTATTTTCTCAACATGTATCTGCGCGATACCCGGGCGCTGGATTACATCCAGAGCCGGCCCGACTGGGACGGGAAGACCATCGTGCTGATGGGCATGTCGATGGGTGGACAACAGAGCCTCGTGACCGCAGGACTCAATCCGGATCGCGTCACCGCCGTGATCGTCAATGTGCCTGCCGGTGCGGATTTCAGCGCCGACCTGCACGGCAGCAAGCGCGGCTATCCCAACTGGGCCGTAGACGATCCCAAGGTGGTGGAAACTGCGCGCTATTTCGATACCATGAATTTTGCGCCCACCATCAAAGCCAAAAGCCTGGTCGCCTTCGGCTTCATTGACACCACCTCCCCGCCGTATGGCGTGCTGGCCGCGTTCAACCAGATCGAAGGACCCAAGGAGGCGGTGCCGATGCCGGATTCCGATCACAACAATGTTACGCCGCAGCAAGAAGGCGCCTATTTCAAGCGTTCAAAAGAGGTGTTGGATTCGCTGCTTAAGACCGGCAATTTCAGGCCCGACACGCGCTGGACATCGCACTGAACCGCCGGTTCAGATGGAAATCCGATCCAGCTTTAGCGGAGCAGTGGAATCACCAGCTTGTCGGTCGGCACGCCCAATTTGTCCAGCAAGGTCAGGTGCATGTTGCTGAGCGGCGTGAGATCGCCTTGATAGCGAATCTAGCGACCAGCTTTGAGATTGCCCGCCGCCCCGCCCGCCAGCATCACCGGCAGGTCGCGTTGGCTGTGCACCGAAGGGTCGGACAAGGTCGAGCCGAAGAATAGGATGGAATTGTCCAGCATCGAGCCGTTGGCTTCCTTCGCCGCGTCCATCTTGTCCAGATAACAAGCAAACAGCTCGGACTGGTTGACGTTGATCTTGTGCAGGACATCTAGTTTCTCCTGCTCGTAATTGTAGTATGCCGCCTCATGGTGTTAGCGCCGAGGCTTTGCTGCCACATATTGGCGCGTCCGGCCAATCAGTTGCGATTCATCGGGCGTCAGCCGCTCGAAACCTTCCGCCTCCGTAAGCTTGAGATTGGCCGAAGTGGTGTAGCCGCGATCGGCCAGACTTTGTGCCTGCCGCACCAGATCGCGAATGCGATGGCGAACTTCGCCCATCGCGGCCTTTGCC